>Ga0210059_1000855_pt1 | contig 42796 bp, 16 predicted proteins | sample Ectturendosymbi2_FD_188042 | JGI IMG/M metagenome (GOLD analysis project Ga0210059, IMG submission 188042) | Ecteinascidia turbinata endosymbiont from Florida, USA - Sample 2 (SPAdes) (version 2) | ecosystem: Host-associated > Tunicates > Ascidians > Unclassified | place: Key West, Florida... | reverse complement strand
CCATTGCTCCATTTTTGCAAAGCTCCCACTTGTTAGCCTGTTAAAAAAGCATTCAGTTTTGACGATAGACTACAGTATTAGTGACCTGACTCTAGTAATACAACGAATTGTGAAAGTTTGCAAAATTCAGAACACTGAAGAAACATTTTTACCTGGCTGGAAATGGGCTGGTTTGTAACATTCTTGGTCTTTGGAGAATTTCTGTTGATGAGAAATACATTTGTGTTCAGAAAAATAGCAAGGCGAACGATACCGAAAGTATATAATGAGAAGCACAAGATGAGCTTTTTAGATAGGCCTAACTACTTGTAACACATGCGATGAATGAAACAAATTTTTGTTTAAAACGCAGTCGTTTGCCGCTTGTGTTTGTCAAACGTCAAAGGCCGTGTTGCCGGTTGCACGTATTTTCCAAATTTGGTTAGTCGCCGATTTTGACTTAACTTCATCTTCTTTAACCAGACCTCTTCTGCTGTATCGTCAGAGCCATTTGGTTTGGCGTCCTGGCAATGTAAACATATGAAGTGCATTTGTATCATCCACAAGAAATATTGCTACAATAAAAAATAAATCCTACCATTTCTTTCTTTTTAATTTTCTTTCTTTTACCATCTTCATATTCTGTTACTAGTGATTTACTCATTTTGTGGTATACTACAGCTAGCTGTGCCAGATTTTTGTATCTGCTATTCTCAAGGCGCGTTCTCTTTAGTTCTTGCTGTGATTTTTCTATTTGTCCTTGAGTGATGTTGTTGCTAGCAAATGTCTGCAGCAAAGCAAATGTGGCTTGAGCCCCTTCAGCCCCCCCTGGCTGCGCCTTTGTTCAAACGGCATGTTGTGCGACTGAAAGATTCTAAGCGACTTCACCTTTCATTGTTCAAATGCGAAGGTTATTGCACTTCATCCACGTGCAATGTACGGTTCAAGTTGCATATAGATGAAGATTTTCATGGAAAAGTTTCATTTCAAGGTAAAATGCCTGTTAAGCTTATCGCAATATGTCGTTTACGGTTATTTGTGGTCAGGACGCAAATTAACTTCTTCAGAAGTGGATTTATATGCTTAGCTGAGTGGCGTACAAAGTGCTTGATCCATTTAATCGTTAATTTAAGGAAGATGGCCATCCTTGATCCTTCCATGTTTTGACACAGTGGTTCGCAATCGTTTTTGTCACATTCACTTTCCCACCAATGCAGCCTTTTATTCAACCTTGTATGTATGTTGCCGGTGCAGATTCCCAAACCCTCGTAATGTATTTATCTCTGCACTTAAAATGGTAACAGTAAAAATTCGCCCTTTCAAACTGTTTAATTCCTTATCGTTTGTGATCCAGTGATTTGAAGTTAAAGTAAAAAAGTTTTCAACGACCCCACCAAATTCTTTCAACGTGTCTACTTTCGCTAGAAGTCCGTTCAATCGCACAATGCAATTGTCACCAAACAAAATACGCTTTTAGTCTCCTACGTTATCAGTTGGCAACACGGGCGTTCACAGAATTTTTCCAGGGGGGGTAACGTCGAAATTTGATTATCCTTTTCAGGTTTCTGACGGTGCAATTAAATGGATGTTCACAAACCGGTTTTACCCTTTCTGCTCCATTAATCTGTGCTGGTTGAACCTCAATTTTCAATATTTTGTCTGAAATGTTTTCTACACTTCAGCTATCAGAAATGTATTCTTTTCATAAACTGCCTACTATCCATTTTTTCGAGCACTTTCTACTAATAAGTCATAATTTAAGAATAACACCGCTATACAGTATTTTTGGGACTTGAAGTTTGTAACGGGTTTGGGGGTTTTGGGGGGGTTCTGAGTCCAAAAATCGTATCCATTTTTGTCCATCTGGTCAGGATTAGCCGCTACAGGGCATACGTTTTACACTTTTTCGCAAAACATTGAAAAACCTCACCAAAAGTTTCAAAAGTTATCTCCCACCATTTTTAACTTGAAAACAGATTTTGTAATCACTAGTTGTGCTTTTAAACGCTGAAATGCTTTATCAGCTGTTGTTGAACTGCGTAGGCCCACAGGGAGTGAGTTAGTGGCAGCCAGTTATACTGTAAGCGGTAACTACTATAAAATCCTATGTCAGAATAGTCTGTGCCTGTTACCATACTTGATGAGCATGACTGGATAATTTGCAGTAAATTAGAAGAATTTATGCATATTGGTTGGGCAACAATGTGGATACACAAACTTTCCGTATTTCTTGTGTCTGTGGGACAGCAGGGCTTGCCAAGAGAATTGGACTAGGGAAAGTTGGCCAAAGAGAGAAAGACTTGAGATTGGTAAAAGAAATATTATACACTTTCCTTTGATTAATCCAAACGAGATGTTACTTCCTCCTTTCCATATCAAAGTATGAAAACATTTTGCAAAAGCTTTAAGTAGGTAAAAGTGACTGCTTTGCATATTTGTATGAAAAGTTCCCTGCGCTGAGCACTGAAAAGTTGAGGGCTGGAATTTTGTATGGTTTTCAGATATGACGTTTAAATGCAGGACAAATATTTTGCACTTACCGTGACAACCCTCGTAAAAATGCTTGGCGGTCACTTGCAGCAGTTGTCGAAAATTTCCTTGGATATTTAAAAGCTCCTAACTATTACGACTTTTTAAAACAGCTGTTCAATACTTTCGAAAAATTAGAATGTAATTTGAGTGTGAAGGTTCGTTTTCTTCATAGTCATGTAAACTGTTTTCCTGAAAACATAGAAGCAATAATTCAAGAGCAAGGAGAGTCCTTCCCCCAAGATACAAAAACAATAGAAGATATACCAGGGATGCTGGAATACCAACATATTGACAGAATATTGCTGGTGCTTGGAAAGAGGTTGCTAGCAGTAGCTACCCCCGAAAAACACGGAAACGACAATTCTGGATTGGCAACCGTGCAATCTTTTCAGTCATGAAAAAAGAGTATGCCATCATGTTTGGGCTATTCTTTGCATTTTAATGTTGTTTCGTCACCACGATCTTTTCACTGCAAGGCCATAATATCTGTGTAGTTTCTCATCTGTGTCTTGTAAGTCACCGTTGCAATTATACAGTATACACTAACTGACGTTTTTGTGATTGTTTCACCTCTGTATGTTTTCTGTGCTGCACATTGCTCTTCGTAAGCTAGTTTACAAATCACGGTTATTACAAGAAGTCACTAGCGCTTAAATAACATGTTAGCAAGTTTAACAAATCACGAAATGTGCAACCCTCTTATGCAACAGTATGCCAAAAATGCTACAATTGCATAAGTTTAAAATATTGAATAGCTCGCAAACTTGACCACATAGGGAGAATTTGACAACAGTTTTGAAATCAGCGCACCAAAATTATCCCGAAAACGCTTTCAAACCCCAATCCCCATGAAATTCAGTTAAAATTGTAGACCTGTGTAATCAACGGACAGAAGAACATGAGCGTTGAGTATTGTGCAGTGTCAGTGTCATACCGGCAAATAAACTGTCACTGCAACAATTAAATGATTTTATCGAAACTTAGCTGCTAACTTCAGGTTATCTAGAAATTTTTGTTCTTAGTCCCAATTTAAAGGGGGGCAAATGCCCGTTTCGCCTCCCCCCTGCGGACGCCCATGCTTAATAGCTTTTGCAAACAAATACAGAATCACTAACAGAAAGTTCGTGAAGCTAAGTCGTTGATTCTTCTTTTGTACTGAACTCTTCAAATCAAATTACAACCTTCCAGCTAAACGTAAGAAACTGTTACTTGTAAGTTGTAACTCCACCAACCCAATGATCAAAGCGCCTTCGCGTTTTGCAGCTAAACTTATAGGAAGATGTTGATTTTCTGTTAAAAGCGATCGCTATTCGCTATGCAACAAGGCTGTTACAGCAATGATAAAAAATTAAGAAGCTTTCCAAAACGTAGTAATCCATCATAAAAAACGTTTCCTTTTAATGTAAAATTTTAAGGACATTTTGTAAACTGTTTCTTCTAACTATTTTGTGCATAGTTTCCCTGAAAACATACTTCATTTTTTCTATCTGATATTGTTCTTACGCAGGTCGTGCAAAACATCGAAAAGATGAGCTAATTTGTCGCCAGGTGCGAGGTGATGAACGAAAAAATACGATGAAGTTTGTTGAGCATCATCTTCCACGTGCTTATCATTTGAAATGTCTCTCCAACCTTTCTGAAGATGAAATAGAAAGCGGTTGCCGAGACTCGGCTCCCAGCAAAACTTTTTTGAAACAAATTCGTTATGAAGCAAGGAAGATGCTCACTCCTTTCGAAGACGAATCGAAAAGTTTATCAGAAATCCATTCGCAACAGCAGCAATATTGCACAGGCATGATCAAAGGAACTCTGCAAATGATTCTTTCTCGTCCAAGACGCACTATTCTGTTCAGCGAAAGCACGGTTCTTATTTATCATTCTCTAGCAAGAACCGATATTGTTTACGTTGATGCTACTGGCAGTGTCCTGCCTGGAGACAAATCCTGTTATGCTTATGAGATTGTGGTTAGGCATCCAAACCAAGGAAATCCTCCATTGGCTGTAGCATCATACTTCGCAACAAGCCACAACATACCATCCATTTCCTACTTTCTTCAATCATTTTGCCAGGCTGAAAGTACTTTATACAGAAAAAGATCTCTACCCAAGTTGCTGATGTGTGATGGGAGCACAGCACTAATGAATGCGATTGCACTTTCGATGTTCAAAGAAACATTTAAAAACTATTTATATCGTTGTTGGTTGATTGCTATAGGGAAGTACACCTCATCGTTTTGTGAACTTCCTATTCTTCATCTCTGGGCAAGTCACTTCATGAAAAACGCGAAGCAACTTGTGATAGAAAGGTGTGAACGCATTTTTAAGCTTGTGAAATGTTAACACGTATGGTAGCACGCAGCTGAAAGCGAGATGTTTCACGTTTGTTACTGTATTTTAACAAATTTTTTGAACGTGGTTACGCTTTTAGAAAGGACTAACGCACCGTATAGTCACGATGGATGCCTTACCGTCATGACGCAATTGTTATCCGTTAGAGGTGCTTCACAACCTTAAGTTTCATGGGTATCATTGTAGCTTCAAGAAGCATTTCAGACTGGGGATGCACATCATGGGAACATTGGTGAAGTTACTGTGTCTCCTAGTGATGTCATTCTAGTTCAACGGGTTCATTGTTCCACCAGACAGTCCCACAATGTGCCAGCCTTCGTTGCACTGAGGGTTAGAAAGAGCAAACAAGAGCAAAATTGGACACATTATCGCGGTTTGGTGTGGAGTCCGCAACTTTGCATGTCGTAAAATGTTCGAAAGTTTCAACAACGTTTTATAAATGTTCTGACAAAGTTTTGACGTTTTAACAATATTTTTAACATTTTCCAAATGTTATCTGTTAGATAGGAAGCTAAAAACCGAAATTGGGGAAAGGTTTGATTTCATTTGATTCGTCACAGACTCGAGTTTCCAAACCAACAACTCGAAATGACTCGAGTGTGAATCAACTCGACCAAGTCATAACTCGACTGTGACTCCTCTGGAAAATATTTTAGAAGACTCCGACTTGACTCTGACTCACAGAGCAATTGTGACTCTTCTTGATTTGTTACTCGCCAAACATGATTCGGCCACATCGTTATCTTCCAGAGAGAAGAAGCTTGCATGCTGTTGTTACATATCTGTGGTGGAGTCTCAAGTCTCGTTTTGAGAGCCATTTGTGCAAGTCTCTGTCTCGAGAAGGCTTCAAGTCTTGTCTCGATCTTTAATGGTGAATGACTCGATCACCATCCTATTGACTTTCAATACTGCAACTATACGTCTTAGTAAAACATTTGTTTTTGATTGTGTCTTTTGTCTGCGGTCTTTGCAGGTAAAAAAACTGCCGACATGTGGAAATAATGCCAAAATCTCATAAAAAAATTAAATTCGAAGTAGTGATAATATTTTTTGTGAATTTTTGTGAAAATTTTCAGAAAAATGGTCGAATTTTCAAGTTTCGGTCTCGCATTTTGAGTATCGAGTCTTTGTCTCTGATTTTTTGTGAAATCTCGGTCTCGTCGAACGAGACCAGGTCTCGGTCTCTAAGATTAGGTTTCCACCACAATATTGCTACACATGCAAACTTGGTCAACCAGAAGCTTTTATCACTTACAAATTAGCTAAGATAGCTGCTGTGTTTTCCAAGATTAGATTATAATTAAAATAACTGAATTCACGAGAATTATAGAGGTTAGCCTACATTTTAACTTCTGAACTAGAACTACACTTTCAAATCAAATAAATGCTTAATTCCATTTCTTGTGTGGATTCATTTATACCAGGGTGGTCCAAGACTACGAGCATGAAGGGCCACATTACGGTTTGATAAAAAATTAGCGGGCCGCTAAGAGAGGAACTCCATTGCAATTAAAAGCTTCGTTTGCTGTTCTAATAGACCTAATTTTTTCTGCACATCTAATGCAATTATTTATTCTAGGGTGTTATTTAAGTTTTATGTTTGCGACTCAAAACAGAGATTTTCTGCTAGGAAAAAGATACACAACGCACTAACAAAAATTTTTTTGTTTCTTGGTTTTCGTTACTAAGTCAATGTCCGCTTTAATTTCCGTAGTCGGCAGACGCAAGCAGGCATGCAGGTTTCATCAGTCATTCTATTTCGTGTGTCGCCTTTCAATCGCGTCATAACTGAGAAAGCACTTTCGGAAATTACGAACAGGGAGCCCAGAGCCGTGTGAAAGGCTGTTGGGGCCCCCCGTAAAAATCTAGATGCGGCTCTTTAATATCAGCAAGCATTTAGGCAGATGCGTGCTTTTTCGAGCCAGTTGCAAATTAGCCCCCTGATAGCCCGTCACAATGTAATCAACTTGGTGCTTTCACCAAAAGCTGATAGGTGGAAGCAGTGCGTAGAACTAACTGCAGTAATGTAGTCGAGACCGTAACGTCCGAGACCGAGACCTGGCTCAAATTTCGAGACGAGACCGAGAGTTTGTCATAAAAGCCGAGACTGAGACCGTGACCTGGAAGTTTGAGACTCGAGACCTCACACTTCTCTGATGGCAATTAAAGCTAACTCCTTGCATAATGCTGCAACAAAATATCTGGCACATTGCCAAATACCAAGATAATAAAAATCATCCGAAATGTGTGCAAACTGCCCAAATGCTGCAAACGTTCATTTTCACTTTCCTCTTAGGAATATACAAACTCAAACCTGCGGCCTTATTTACAAATTCCATGAAGAAATCCATGGACATGGAAAATGTTGGCACCCCTGGTTTAGAGGGTCTATGCATTTTTCATTCGAAAAATGTCGGTGAACCAATTGAATACTCGAGGTGTTTGCCGTTGCCATGCTTCAATAATTTTTTTTTGACACAGAAAAATTTTGATTGCTTTGTTCGTTACAAACAATACCAACCCTTCTGTGCAAGGACAGGAGGTGATGCCCTGATGAAGCTCCAGTGTTCTGGTCTCCTACCTAGTACTGAAGTAGGCCTATGACATTTGAAAGTGGAGAAGGGGCGAATCATTACTTTTTATTTTAAAACAAGCACAGTTGATGCAGGCAAGTGTAGGACAGCCCCAGCAGCACTAGTCAAAATAGCACAGTAAAGTAGTAACTCCACAGGAAAGGTAGATTTCCATCATTCAATTATTTGCCTAGGTGTTTTTTCGTTTATATCATTTGCCAATGAAGTAACAAACTTTTAAAGTTTTTTTACTATCTACCACTTACCTGTTTCACTACATTGTTTTCATTTTAATACTGGGAATCTGCACTGACACAAATTTCTTCGCCACATATTTCGTGTATTTTGGCTAACACAGCTTTGCCATTTTTTGTAACGTTACCTACACCTTTCCTAATTACTTTTCTCCTCACACGACAAGTAATTGATTAAGGATTCTCAAATATCTAGGTCGAAAAGGCGATGAATTTAGAGATTTAGAAAACGAAAGCACTACATTGAATTTAAAAAAGCAAAATTGTAACTAATTTTTCATCCATCCAAACTTGTTTAACCTGTCCAAAACAAGTTTTAAAGATTTTGCTCGTGATTATGCTGTTGACGCAAACAAAAAAATATCTAGGCCTATCAGAATAATAGACTTTTTTGGCACAAATTAGGTTTACACTTTGAACCAGCGAGGTAATATCCCACCGCATGCCCTACTGCTGTGGCGTACCGATGTCAACTGTCGCCCGAGGCCGACCATAAAAATGCTTCCACTTTCCACTCCTCACATTTGCTTACAACAATATAAAATAAGAGAAAATTATTTATCATGCTTAATACAACAGTAAGGAATAATAAATCATATTGAACATCACAATCAATCACTCACAAACTGCAAGGCGTCTTGTTTTTAATTCTCAATTATATCTTGCTTTCTTTGCTTGCTAGTCACCCTTCTCGTCATTATTTTTCCTATTGTTTCTGCCTTCTTTACATATGCGCGTATGCATGGCTAAATAACTAGCATAGCTGGCATATGCTAGGCTGTAGTTTAGCGGGAAAGTTTTATTTTTTGTCATTACTTGTGAATCAGTTGGCACCGTGGATTCGATGTGTTTTCCATGGCAACAACAAAGTGCACCGGTCTAATGAAACCCTGAAGAAACTCGGGTTTGCTTTTTTGTCTTACTTAGAGCAAGGTGCTCGTAGTTTGTCAGTTTTTTACATCTGCGGCAGATCTTTTGCAGGTTACCGTTGCCTTCGTATCGGAGACTTTTGTTTCTCTGATAAAAAGAAAGTATTAGATGTTTTCGACAGGCATTGTTGGGATGCAGCATGCTATAGCAGAATGGGCGAAGTTCGGGATTACCGGTGTAGTTGACTAGCAGTGAAGCGGTGTAGCGCCTTCCCGCTGATTTTATGGCTCTATGCATAATTCCTAGATATGCAATTTTTTATTGTCAAGTTTTTATATTTCACGGTTTTCATAATTTCCATATGTTTACGTTAAACTGATATTCACAACTGTTCCAAATTTCCGTTTTTGCTGACACACCTTGAGTTATCGCAACACCGTAGGTCGGTTAGAAAACGCAGAAAGGCCGTAAAGCCTATAGCAGTACATCAAAGTAACTGATCAGCAATGACGCATTATTTGCTACCTGTATCAAACTCTTATGCGCAAAACTTTTCCTCAAGAGAGTTCCGAGGCATTTTTGAACTTAAAAAAGTCTGTATTACGCAGAACAAAAAAAACTTCACCCGCGTGTTTCAACAGAGTGCTTTGAAAAGCACTTCGAAAAAAAGACATGGTTTTATTTGACTACTCAAAAAAGAAGCTTTTTGGCACTCTCCCACCTCTTTTGAATAAGCCTCTGGGATTCATAACAAAACTCCTGGAAAAACAGTTCAATGATAGTCATTAGCAATGTAGCCTACTCCCAACCTGTCGTTGCAGAGATTACGCGCTGCGGTTTCATTGGTACATGCACATTTTTTATTGAATTCAGTATAAATTTCAAACGGGGTTGAGTGCAAATTGTTTTCTCCATCTCGCAAATAACATAAAAACAAAGAAACACAGCTTAGCCACTGACATCTTTGAACGACTAAATTTTGAAAAATAATTTTTTAATTAAACCGTTTTTTAAGGAACTCCTCGCAAAACTTCATAAAAAATAACCTATGCAAAGTCTCGAGACGAAGAGCTCGAGACCGAGACCGAAATTCTTCGAGACCATGACGAGACCTGAGACCTCCGAGACCGAGACTCCGAAAAACGGGTCTCGAGACACGTCTCGAGACCGAGACCAAGTCTCGAAACTACATCACTGACTAACTGCTTCCCAACCTTCCCTTTGCCTTCACTGTCCACAACAGTCTGGAAATTTCTCACAATAATAAGAACGAATTTATTGGAATCTGACACCATCCATCTTCATCATGACATATACGCAAGTGAGATTAAATCTGAAGATGCTTTTTAAGATCGAGCAAGCGAGCGTTACACTTATCGAGATTATCACAGTTTTTTCTGGTCGAAATTTTAAATTAGACTGTCTTAACACAGTCTTCACAGACACATATATAATAAACTGACACAACAGCCTTCCTTCGTTTCAACTTTACATAAACTGTCTTAATCGTCACAATCCATCGTTAATTATCTTAAAAAATCTGGAATGAATGCAACTGTTGCTAAACAGTAACTATATCGTAATGAAGAAGTCTTGAGTTTGATCTTCAAGGCATATAAAATGTAATTACGGCACAAATAAACGATCTGTGATGAAACAATTAAATTACTTAAGAACTAGGTAACCAACGTAACGAAGTTTGAAACCATCGTAAGCAAGACAAAGACGTGTGAGTTTCGACGCTTTTTCACCCAATTTTCAGCAACTATTAAGCGGGGTTTTGGCTATAATTACAGGAATAAATAGAGTAATTCAGGCCCGGACCGTTTTGGGCTTATTAAGCACGTGGGCTTATTAACCGTGAGCTTAATAAGCGGGGAATCCTGTATTACAATTAGGTGGGATACAGCAAGTTGGTGCGCCAGGAACAGCTGCGAAAAAACGTTTTTACTCCTTATTTTAACTTACAGTGGGTAAAAGGGGTTAGATATAAAATTGTGATACATAACCGCCAGACTTCCACATGGAACTTTAAACAACCCAGGTAAAGGTCAGCCATGATATGAATTCCGTAACTTTTACACTACAACTGGTATAGTAAACCATAGTGCTTTGATCAGGTTCGAGTAAAGCTTAAGTATATAAGTTAGGTTCCTCAAGAAGTTTCGTTGATTTGCACTGAAGTATCTCTTTGTCTTACACATCAAAGGCTTCATTAACTTGAAAGTTTTTGGTGCAAGTATTTGGAATTTGGTAGAGGACATTGCTAGGCAGCCCAACTTTAGCATTATTAGGCCTAAACAGCAAATTGTGCAGAAAGTACTAGACTTTCAGATATTTACCTGTCATAAGAGAACACTGAACACTGATGTGCTGATTTGTCCCATCCAAGAAGAAAGGAACGAATGGGACAAAGCAGCATATCAGTGTTCAGAAAAGCAACGCATACAGGTAGATACCTAAGCTATCGGTCAGAACATCCGCTTCAACACAAGCGCTCTGTTGTAAACACAGTGTTACATCGTGCTGATACCATCCGCAACGACGAAAAAGACAGACAAGCGGAAATAGCAATTGTCAAGACATCTCTTATTGAAAATGGGCATCCTGAACGCATGATACATTTCCCCAACAAACGTTACGAATCCAAGCAGAAAGAAGAAACACGGAGCTTAGCAGTATTACCATACTATCCTGGACTGACTGAAAAATTAAAACGTCTAAGTTCGCATAATATCAAAGTGGTTTCGAAGCCCATTCGAAAAATTGGAGACATTATAGGTTCAACCAAAGGTCCAATCAACAAGAATCTAAGACAAGGAGCGATTTATTCGATTCCTTGTCACGATTGTCAAAAACATTATATTGGAGAAAGCAAACAATGTTTTGAAACTAAACACAAAGAACATATAGCTGATGTTAAACACAAACGCTTCGACAAGAGTGCTTTAACACGACATGTCTTCGACCTGGGCCATTCCACGGATTGGCAACTGTCGAAGGTTTTGGAATTTGAATGTGATTTTCATAAACGCCGTTTTATTGAATCTTGTTATATTAACACTGACTGTTCAAGTATGCATGATAAATCTTGCGACATTTTCCCGGATATATATCGTTTCTTTTTAAACAAATGATAACGTTCACAATTTTACTCGTTTTAATAACTGCCCAGTATTTCATGTCCCATATGTTTCACCGTTTCGTCGGTGCTTCTAATTGTATTGATTAATTTTCTCAGTAAGATTTATTCACGCTACTTTCCTTGTTCCCTTTGCTATCCCGCGTCAAATATCAGATCCAATGATTACGCGCTGCAAGTGTTTATACCTAAGGCATCACTCCGTTCACCGGTTGAAAGGCAGATGAAGCGCCACTCTGGGTCTCGCCCTGATGAAGTTGACTGCACCGTCAACTAAACGTTGGCAGTATTCGTTTTTATGTTTTATCTGTTTTTTCGTTTTATCTTATACACCAGTTGAGCTTTTAGACATATTGTGATTTAGCCTTGTGTGCTCGGAAATAGCAAAAAAAGTCAAAACAGATTTAAAACTTAGCGATGGACGAATTTGCAATGTGTCGCAACCGCTCCTTTGCAGAATACTGCTATGCATTACCGAAATCAGGGGTTCCCAACCTGGGGTACATGAACCCCAGAGGTCCATTTGCCTATCCAAAGGGGTACATTTGAGGATCGCAATAGAAAATAAGAATATATTTACATATTATTTATTTCCAAATATTAATACATATATCAGTCAATCTTATTTTCACAAATCATTATATGCTTATTGTTAAATGTATCTATGAATACTCATGATAAAATAGTTTGTGGCAAGACATTTTAGGGCCCCTAAAATATTCCCGGATATGTTCGCCTGTTGAAATGTTGAAGGGGTACATGCTCATCTGTTGGATCGCTGAAGGTGTACATGGTAAAAGAAAGGTTGAGAAACCCTGACCATAATGAAGGATTCCCATCCTCCGCTAAGTCAATGGCAATCAAGCACTCATGATATTTATAGGTAGGACGGCTATACCATCCTTTTTTTAACATTTGTCCTTATTTTGATAGGTTATGCCTTATAAAATATTTTAGTCCCTATTTATGACTTACATTTATATTCTTGCCTTATGTTTGTGGCAAAGGTTCTCAAATATGAACGTCACCATGTCCTGGTGCGTTGTTTGAGATTGCAACGGCTTCGGTTGCTTGTCTTTGAAGCTTTGACGTTACACCTTGAATGGTTAGGAACTCACTAATTGTGGGCAAAGGCGTAAACGCAACGAAATTGATTTTGGCAAAATTGAACTGGTAATTAAATTTCGTTCAGGTCGTATTAATACATTTCTTTTAGAAACTTCCGTTTTTCTTTAAATCTTACTTCATTTCACTTTCATCCTTATTTTGGGGTCCAGATGGATGGTAGTTCTCATTTATAAGTGATGCCGAATTGAAAATTTTGCTATCTTAAAGGGTATATCCGTGTTGTGCATTGCGTTTACAATTATGGTGTATTGTCTTTTTCCGATCAGTTCAGTCAAGTCACTAAAATCCGTTTCTGGGATAATATCTTTGTTCAGTATTTTTCGGACTGTTTGGCAAACTTCATTGGCAATGCTTGTTTAGACATGATTTTTTCTGAAAATATTTCTCGAAAAAATCAACGTTTATACGTAAAGCTCGAGTAACTCAGCATGCTCATTGTTGTGTCGAGTAACTCAGCATGCTCATTGTTGTGTGGATGCTCTTGCACGGAACAAAAATCTTATCGACAAATTCAGATGAAATGTAGTCAAGGCACAGATTTTGGAAGTCGAAATCGGTGATGGCCAATTTTTCTCTTTCACGGAAAGTTCAGGAAACTCATGCACCCCACCATGTCTGCCGATGTTAGAAAACGTGCCACAAAGCTATCAATGTCAATCGTTGCTTTTCTACAGTTTTGATCATTTATTTGCTCAAGTCCAATGTGCTTCTTTTAAGCAAGGCGCCCTATGCCAGTAAGTACGTGATTTGCCTTTCGGAATTTCCTCATTTAAAATTTACTATTACTGCCGTTTCACATGCTTGCTAAAATCGTTTGGAGCAAGAAGATGCTTAGGAGAGCAAACATTGGGCCTAACGCGTTTTACCAGGCTCACTGATGACCATGTACTTTAAACAACTGCAGTGAAAATGTTCACAGTGCTGATTCATAAGTGCCGGAATTGTAATACGATGTATAGTTTGGCATCCATCGTGTACACAAACTATTTCGTGGATTTAGCTAACGTACGCAGGCTAATTTTTACCCAATAATCTTAAGTAACAGTTGCAATGCATTAATATTTTCCGCCGTTTTTACAAAGATAAAGTGCACACCCCACCACTTTACCCAACCTATGTGATAGAAAACATTTGGCCAAGAATACTAAAATAGATGTTACTGCTGGTATTAGTCTTTTAGTCTTATAAAGATGTTAGACGCTAAGATGAATGTGCTCGAAACAAAGGCACATTTTATAAAAAGACACATTTTCTTGTTTTTCTCCAGAATCTGCAAAAGCTGGAGGTTTGCATCAGAAATAGTTATAGCTATGAATGTCAGTTAGAAACAGCTACGATACAGCCAGTGTTTCACAAACAGAATTCATCTGATAATTTCAAATTCGTTATTTGGCCCACGCGTATTGATCTTGTTGTTGGCCTACAAGCATTGTAAAATTTTTCCTTGCTGAAAAACTCAACTTTACTTCCTTTGATCTTAGTCTTGGATGACGTATGGTGCTTTTGGTCTCAATGTCGTAGTGCAGATTTCCAAAAAATTGTTTCAACCTTCAATTCAAACCAATGGTTTTACAACTCTTTCTTCCACCACCACAAATGATTTCGTGTAATAAACATGTTACAGCTCAGGTAACACTTTCTGTAATAAACAAGTAGTCACGTTTCCGCGCCGCCTATAGCAGTTTAAGAGATGTTTGGTCCATCTGATTTTCGCGTCATTCTTGTTGCTTTCTGAATATGATTTTTGTGTTGTTTTTGTTCATGTAACTGAGGGCGTTTCCATGATTTAAACTTTTGTCGAAACTTTGCTCAAACTTTGGTTGTGGTTGCTTGTTCGCACAAGACTTGACTTCAGTGAGTTTTTGACCACACAGTTGCAAAATCCAGCTGAACGTTGTTTTGTCAGAGACAATGCTTCTGCTTTGATTCATTTTGTGATACGCCCTGTACTACTTGAGGTAGGTGTGGCCTGAAGGCAGTGGGGTGTGGAGGGGGCCGGGGGCGAACGGGGCGACGGCCCAAGGCATCCAAGGAAGGGGAGCATCCAAAAAGTGAAATTGCAAAATTAATGATGTTGCAACTAGACGATTTTCCTATTATAAGGCTATTAATACATGCTGCATAGATTTTCATTTTCGGATCTTGTTTTTTTTGTCAACCCTAGTTTTTTACGTATTCACAAGCAAGTAATTCTTATCTTCTTGAATACCAAGGACCGATTGGCCTACTCTATGTGTGCGGAGCACACGCAATCAAACTGAAAATACATGACTTTGTCCAGATCGTGCGATCAAGGGAAAACTACAAAAAATGCACTGAAAGATACTTATGGACGTTTAATTTATTTTCTGAGTCAAATTTCAAAACTGTCCTATTAGAAAATGTGCAGATTGTGTCAAACTTTCGGTTTGGAAACGTGAATGTGACGTAATGTTGTTATGTCACAAACAAAGTAAATCCAATAACAATGACCACCATATGCCATTGCTCAATACTAGAATTTGGCAAGGGGGAATACATTCAAGCAGTTGCCCCGGGCATCAAAAGACCTCTGCAAACCACTGCCTGAAGGTCGCCAGCCGCGTTAGCCACTTCCTTCGTAGAATGTGTCATACTTACGCTTGAACTATACTTACGCTTGAACTGTGCCAAGAAATGTCCCATGAAGGAGAATAAAACCAATGACCGGACGCTTTTTGGGCACGTCCGGCAGTTGCTCAGCATGGATTTCCTGTTTGTCAGAGAGATTCATGTCTATAATTGAATCAAGCTTATAGATATTTTTAGGTCTTGTTTTGTCGGGTTTTAATCTCGAGAGGTAGTTGTTGGTAGAAAAATGAACGTCTGACAGGAATCACGAAAACTACAAGTGGTTTAACAAAACTGCTGCTCCCGCACTTGTCAACGAATTTAGAGTAAACCTCTTCAACAGCCTTGCTTTGTTCTTCACATAGCTCCGTTGGGAGAAGAGACCACAGAAAAGATCAATCGACCAAGCTGACCTCTCAACAGGTAGCATGTGGAAAAGCCGTCAACAGCAATTTTGCATCGGATTCTCGGATCTTAAACAACTCTTCCTCTGAAACTACAGCTGGGAAGGGGTTTGCGTCTGTTTAAAGCAATGACAACTTCTCTTTTGCATGTGATTCAAACGCAAATCGTATTCAATGCTACGAAGTGCCGATACAAAATTAAGGCGCTTGCTTCATGCAGAGTATAAGAAATACCGCAAGGCAATCACAAAAAATTCCTTTGACATTCACCAAGGGTACACGCTTAGAGGTGTGACTCAACCATCTTAGTAAAGAATAGGCGTAGCCGGAGGCCAAGGGGTCCATGTCCCTCAAAATTTCCTGCATATCTTAACGTTTTGTGCTTCGAGACGGGGTGTCTCAAACCAAATACTGTTTCTCGCTTGAATTCAAAATATTTGCCCCCCCCCATTTTGAGCTGACTACGCTACTATTGCAGAGGTTGTTAAATAAAGCGAATGAACGCGTTTTCAAATCTGGCCAATATGTACCTAAGAAACGTTTACTTTAAACTTTACTACGATCCTTTCAGAGCAGCCATTACGGTATTTCGTCTTTAGAAGTAACGAAGATTACTCGTGAAATATTTCTTCCTTGCAAGCGCTTCATCCGTGATCTTCAATGCGCGATTGTCAAAAATAGTTTTGTCAATTTTTTACATTAATATAAGAAAGCTTTGCGAAGATGACACGACTTTTTTTGTTTCGCTAGTTTGGTTGGAACAATGTGGCGAAATCAAATGCCGGGTGGAAAACGGTCGCCAATTCGAACGGTGCATGATTGACACGCAGATAAACACAAGACAGTCGCCCGAAAGTGGAAAATGAGGCTTGTGCGTCAAACTTGACACAATTGACGTCAAGCTAAGGCGATTAACAGAGTTTTTGCTTGTCTTCAGAATTCGTACAGATTTTTCTCACGACAAATGTTTCATTTTACCAATCTAAGTCACACGTCACCACGCTCACAGGTGTTCTTCGAGCTACCGGCGATTTGGATTTACTACCATGAACTTGCGTCTTGTCGCAGACAGGAATTCGAAAATTGGCTGTTCTGGTTTCGAATCCTCGCATTGCTGAACACCTGCGATCAACTGCTTGCGTCTTATTGTAATCACAACAAATGGTAACGCTTTTAATTCAACTTTCAAAACGACGTTTTGCTTGCCAGCAATACTCCGGAAGACAGGCCAGACATTCCTGGTCGCAAATATAGTGAAAAGTTTTTTTTTCCATTCTCTCCACGTGGAATTGAGGAGATGTCAGTTCAGAGTATGCCGAGAGAAGCCTTAGGAAAATCGGCGTTTTACTGGACTATTCTCGGTTTTCTAACAGCCATTTTGATGGGTTGTCGGCAACGCAGGTGGTTGCAATCACTTTTCTGCACTTCACAGCAGTTTCATTCACGAACCATTTGAACCGCAATGATCTTTCAAACACTTTCAACTCCGATTATTCACAGGCCCAACTTTACGACGCTGAGGAAGTTATAGTTTGAAGTTTCGTCGTTTATTCAGAACAGCTTTTGTTTCGATGCGAAATGCAGACCACCTCCGCCAACATGGCGTGCGGCGAGATTTTTCTTTTGTTGGTTTTCGGTTTTGTTCACACCATTCGGGTGTCAACACGTGATCAGGTGGCACCCGACCCATTCAACCATATGCGGTTGCGGATGATAGGTAAGCGTGATACTTCTTTAAGTTTAGACTTAATGTATGGGGGGCTCATGTTCCGGTCCACATTTTTTGCAACCAATCGAAGCGACATTGTATTGCAAATTCTTCCGTCTAAATCACGGGTTCTTGACCTGAGGCCCCTAAACCCCTAAACCCCTAAGGGGTCCGTGATTGTGATTTAAAGGGATCCGTGAATGTGATATAAAAGGGTCTTTGCTCTGACGTTTCAAAAGGGTAATAGGTTTTGTAGACATTTCGATTACTACCACGTTGATTAAAATCTAATTTTAAATATTTATTGCAATGTTTCCTCTTGCGGGGTCCGTGGTCTTTATTAGGATGTGCTGCGGTGCGTGACCCACAAAATCTTGAAGAAACGCTGGCTTAAAACGACTATTCATGCCCAGGTAAGGTTTGCAGGGTTGAAGAGCTTGCTCCATATTCCTAGCATTAGGTGGGGCTATGTGGTTTCAAAATTGTCTTCTATTTGTGTGGCTTAAGTCCAGGCTGTGTTTCTTGTACGGATTGCGAGTATCTTCTTCGCAAGGTTTGTCTTTTCAAAGGTTTTACCTTGGTTTGTTTAACTTATCAAAATAAACATCGCCATAAATGTTGATACCAAGGATATGAAGGGCAATGTGATTTAATAGAAAACAATTAATTAAACGCCATTTTTTCACTGTTAAGTGAACAATATATGATGCAGGAAATGCCGTTGTGCAACCTTCTCTTTGAGCCCGGTTTGATTTTATCTTAAGGAAGAAACAATTTTGTTTTGGCAGATTGTTAAAAGATTTAGGAAGGCCAGGAGTACGAAGTTGTGTCCATGCAAAGCTGGTGCGATGTACAACAAAACGATCGTCTGGAGGTTGCTTATGTTCTGACAGAGCACGCTTAGGTGAAAACATAGAAGAAACATTTTATGCTTGGCAAGTTTTTTCGTGAGATTTTAATTTCTGTTAAACATTAATACTTTTTTATAGAAACATTTAATGTGGATTTGGACGTGTCGCGTTAGCGCACGCAATTTCCAAACGGCACCGTCTCAACCTTAATGATCTCATCGGTAGACCTGCGCAGTGACGGCTGTACAATCAAGTAGCGGAAAAAGTAACGGCGTATTGGACCGGCGGTCGGTAAAGATGACAATACTTTATGTAGGAATTCAATGACAAACACTGGTAACATGTCAATTCCGGGAGGTGCCGCGATTAACCCCACGAATCCCAGTTTCATATTATGTTGAAAGGTAAGCACTGCATTGCAAGAAGTTCATTCCAGTACTGCGAAGTGCAAAGTAAAGAATCTTTGCAACTGGCAAGTATGGAAATATCTGTAAATCTTCAATAGTACGCAGCATGATAGCGAAAACGGAGCAACAAAAACAGTCAAACCTGTCGTTTTTTCATATTTATCCCATGTTGAGATCCTATCCTAGCTGTTTGCAATACAACGTTGTGCAGTGTGAACGCGAAGCAGCGCTGGACTTCGTCCATGAGGCGCTGGTCGACCTGACGCACTTTGCGCGACTCGATCTGCCTGCCTGGGGCATTATGATTTGTCCTTCACAGGTTTGGCGCTGATCCAGTGTACGCAAAGTGACAAAAGGGAAAATCCCAAAACAGATATCGAACTACAACGTCACGTTGCGTTGCAACGGCATCCGATCGAGTGTAACTCCGCGGAACGGTTCTGCGGCACTTTGATCGAAGCCAATGGGTTCCATAGTTTTTGAAAATCATGCAGTAATATGATGGGAGAATCAAAACGATTTGTGCCGGGAGAAGTTAATGCTTGTGGCATTCTCATAAAAACATCGGATACATGTGAACTAAGTGTAAGTCGCTTGTGTGAACAAACTTGTGCATTGGCTCCGAAGTTTCTTGCCGAATTAACTTATTAATCTTCCAAAGTTTATGTTGAGTAAGGAGAAACAACTTATTTCATTCTAACTTCCTATTTCAATCGCACAGGTACTTTGTTGAAGCCTTCAATGGTCATTCAATGGAGAAAAAGAGAAATGCGGACGAACAAGTTATTCGGTGTCACGCCAGAGCTTACGATGGTTTATTCACGCTTTTGACTCCTGAATGGAAGGAATCATTTGCTGACAGTTACTTTAGCAACTTGCAGTCATTTTAGTGAAAGTAATGACCTTAGAATTTACAACCGTAATGATTAAAATTCAAAAAATAGGCGCAACTTCGAACTACCAAATTTCGAGAACTGGGTTACATTTTTTTCACGTTTTGCTGACATGGTCTTTTCTGGAGTAAAGCTCTGTACGCTTAGATGCATGTAAAGTTTTTGACGTTCATCGCGAAGATTGCTGAGTTAGTGAACTTTCCTCTTCTGACTGTCCAGAAATTTTATCTGTGAAATGATCCAATACAGTGGTTTTCATTTTGTTTCGGTCTTGTATCAGCTTTTTTGATGCTGTGATCAGACATGAAGTAATACCGTCGCTTGAGCTAACAAAAAAATAAAGCTATTCCAAAAAAGCTATTACTGTACTTCGGACGGTTTTGGCTTGCTTAAGGCCATGATATTGCTGTTTATTCACATGTGTAATGATGAATGACTTCGTTTAAAAATCTTTCATTTTAAGTGCTTTGTGGCAGAATTACGTGCACTTGAAATTTTCGTATAAATGCGCCCTAATATTTGTTTTGACATATGCGTTCTTTTCAGCGTTCGAAAGTAAAAATTACTAATGTTTTTAAAACGTAGTGATTAACGGACGAGACTGAGATTCCCACGGTTGGACTGCTTGTGACTTCACTGCTTGGTTTTGAAGGCACTGTAAAGTTGCATGCCCATGCAACTTGCTAAGCAGGCCTCGCAAGAGAGGTTCATCGTTGAAGTTGTTTTACGGGAAATGTAGGTCGCACGTTTATCTTTTTGCAGAATTTTCAAAACAATTCCATAAAAATGACAAAATGCCGGCAGCGCGTTTGACAGAGTTCAGATCAGCAAACAAATGTGCGAAAATTGTGTTACAAAGCCCGCATACTATTTATTTGTAATCCGATTTGGTTATCTGTTCAGAAGAAAACAGCGTAAATATGTAAATTTGGTTTCCGGCTCTGCTCAGACACCGCGGCCCAAGAAAATATTTCAGTTTTTTTACAGCGTAGTATAAGCCTAAATCTGAGGGCTTCTCAGAATCAGGGTTTAGTTGACAGACACGTTACAATGTATTTCATGTTTAAGTTTTGGAATATGCTTACAGTCATTCGCTTTTATCAGGGAGTTCGATGTAAGTGGATTAGTTGGTACCTGGTAAGATAAAAGTCTTGAAATTTGAATGTTGGGCGACGGAAACGTGATTTACGTGACACTGGGATGTGAGCAACAAAATTCCAAAGCAATAGTCACTTGAGAACATAATTGTCCTTTCAGGAAGCTCTCCACTTAGCAAATTATCTCAGGTCGTTAGATCTCTGAACTATGTGAAGAGCTGTAAAAACAAGCCAATTTCTCACCAGGTCACAATCAATGTCTGCGTCCGGAGTACATTTTCAGTTAAAGATAACTTCCTGAATTTGGGTGGCGTTTTGGATCAAGTATTTCTTGATTTGAAACGATTGAATCGCGTTTTGTGAAGAAGATCTCCATCAGTTCGATCTACGGACACACATGCTTAATGTTTAAAATTTTTTTGATGACATCAGACGAAAAAGCTAGTTTTTTTTGTCATGTGATTGATGGTTTTAAGAGCTGAACTGCCACATGGAAGCATGGACGCGTTGTGCCATTGATTTAACATGCGAATTCAAAATCCCCAAGAGATTTAATAAAAATTTTGAAATCACTGCTTTTTTTCTGACAAGCTTAACAAAACATAGTGGATTAATTTTGCCCGCATGTACATTTAACAGATATTCTCAGTGCTTCTAAAGGTTCAGCGAAAAGTTTGAAAGACGCTGCAGGTTTGCCAGTCTTGAAGTACAGTTCACCACTCCAACTTGTAATGGGTAATCTTCAGGAGAGGTGGCAACGATGATCTCATGGCCGCGTGATTCGGATAGGCTTGGACCAAAAACGTTTTTGCCAGTTTCGTCTTCCATAGACCCACTTACATTGAAAATGGCAAAAGAACCTTGTGTCGTCAATGACTCTTTTTTGCACGTAAGTTTCGCGGTGAATTAACCGCATTGACGTATTTGGTGAGCAATACCTGCGTACGCTTCTTTGAACAGGCGGCTAACATTGGTCCGTAAAATTTTTGTTGAAATTTAGAAATCAATAAAACAGCGTTTGGGTTTGCCCTTGTATGGCAGAAGCAAGTACTATTATGAATATAGGTTCAAAGGCTGCATATGTCTCTCTGCTTTCAGGTGTTTTTTTGCTGTTGCGATGAAAAGCATTTACGGCTTAATGCGAAAAGACCAAGTTCATTTCTATCTCCAGCCTTCCGCCTGAAGTAACAAAACGATGTCATAATGTTCATAAAAGAAGTTGTCACAAAGTACGAACCGGTGTTTTTTCTTCAAACCAAGTTTTACAAACTGCGCCCACAGTAGACCACGTGCTTAAAATGGTCTCTTCCTAAACTTGACAGCGTGTTGTTCAGAACTAAAATGGACGATATGAATTTTGCAAGAGGCAATGCTTCGAGAACCTAACTTTTAAATCTGAAATGAAATTTTCACAAGGGTTGCTTCGCACAGAGCCATGACCACTGCTGAATGCCAGAAACACTAATTCAACAACGGATTTCTTGGAAACCATTTAACCTGCATGAAACAAGCTTTACAGAAATAAGTTTGTCCAAATAACCACGAAGTTGGAAACGAAATGCTTGGATCTCTGAAATAAAACAAGTTCCGAAGAGAAGCAGAAATAGCCTGAAAATGTGGGGAAAGCAAAAGCCGCTGTAGTGTCAAGTTACTTCCGTCAAATTAAGAATACATTATATTCAGTCGGTTTAATATCGTCAACGCAAATGTGACATCAGGAATCTTCAAACGAAGCGTTTTCCCGAAAATGCGATATATATATATATCTCAATATGAACATCACATGTGTAACGTGCGAGGCTATAGCGCCCACTTGTGAAATTATATTTTCTAAATTTGGTGAATGGAAATAGTTCTATATGTTGGTTGTCTTAATGCAGTGTAGAATTACATACATATCACCAACATGATGCCTTGCTTTCGTTAAGAAAACTCAATCCCACGCTCATGGGCTGTTATATAATTTTATATTTTACCTATTATTATATAACATTTTTGGGGATAACATTATATAATTTCTTTACGATTTAATTTTGCCAGAGTAATTTTCGATAAATTAGCTCAAAAACTCTGTCCAAAACAACTTGAATTGATTGTAATTGTAAATGCAAATTTGCAGTGCTGATCTTCCTTCAAAATAGTTTTAAAAAACTAGAATAAACGAAATTGTGCAACGCAGCAACTACTGTATTGCTGCCACGACAAACATAGCTATGCAGTCATTTCTCAACTGAGAATAAAACTTCAAAACAAACTAATTAATGAGCATATTCCTCTTTTATGTAGGTATTGTCAGTTTTTCATTAACATAGAGGGATTTTTACTGGGGGCAGTTAGGCTTTGATAATACGCCTGCACAAACGAGCATTCACAAGATCACAAGTTTCTTTGGGTTTGTCGTAAAACGGAAGCTGGAAAACTTCAACACTCGAAAGCAGAACTGCAACATCCTTTAAAATGCGTGCAAGAAAGTACCGTACTGTGATAATATGAGTTGCAAACGAAAATTGCATTTCACTGTAAAATGTTTATAAAAAAACATAATCGCTTTTGTGCCACTGTAGATGAACCAACATTCTGTTTAGCACCAAAGAAAATGTTCCGGTGGTGTTATATGACCTTCCGTCTGATTCGGGAAGAGTATTCACAGAAGATGAACCCACAGTCAGTGCAAAATTGACAGCTAGTATTAAACATTTCAAGTCGCCTTTGTAGTGCGCATTGCTGAAGGTTCATTCGGAAGATAACCAAATCTTGCGTGTAAGTTTGACGGCGATTGCTTCACCCGATTGCATCCCTTCAACGACCGCGCGCGCCAATAGATTGGCGCGTGCTTTTTTGGTTATAACTCGCCAGCCGCTATAACTAGAGAGTTGTTCAAACCCTCTACGGATGCAGTAAGTCTTCTTGGTTCGATTAAAAAAAAATTTTTGATTTGGGTGAGGGGTTCTCTTGGGACGGGCTCCCAAAGTGGGGGTGTTTTCGATTTTTTGACCAACTTTGACGGGCCCTGGACGCCAATCCAACGGGCCGAAATTTTGGCTGAAACTTTGTTTTGAAACTAGATAATCTCCCGCGTCGATAGAGCCCTTGGTTGACCTTCTAGCATGTCTGCAATCAAAGTTATGGCCGGAAAAAACATTTACCCCCAAAATCAGAAAATGCAAGAGTCTCCCACTGGCGGCTACAGTAGCTCGCGATAACCCGTGATAACTCCCCGCTATAATATGCTAGCGAACTATACGAGCCCTCGAAAGACTCTTGAAGTCTTCTAGTTTGCACTGAAAAAAAAACATTTTAGATTTGGGAACGGGGTTTTCGGTGGGTGGAGTTAGAAAAAGGGGAAATGCTGGAAAGTCCATCAAACCCTCTAAAGACTCGTATTGAAGTCTAGAATCCAAAAAAACTTCGAGTCACCAAATCTGATGGATGGTTCGACTCCCCGGAAGTGACGTCATTATCCCAACGTATAGAAATATGCACGAACAACCTCTGAATATGCAAACATTATCAAAAAACCCGTGATCTCAAGCTGAAAAAATTTTTTTTCAGTTTAAACTACTAGTCTTCACGAATCTTTAGAGAGTTTGAACAGCTCTCTAGCCTATTCTAACAGCGAGTTATGGCCATATCCAAAGTTATTCCACCCTGGCTACCTTTTTTAGGGGTAGAATTTTTGACTACTTTTTGGTTTGTGTGGCATAATTTTAGATCTAAATATGCTAGAAAGCCAATCAAGGGCTCTAAAGACTCGTAGGAAAGCCTAGTTTCGTAAAATTATTTGGGTCAAAACGTGGACCCATTTGATGGGCGTCCAGGGCCGGGTAAAGTAGGCCATAAAAACGCGAAAACACCCCCCCTTGTGACGCCCCTCCAAGAGAACACCAAACCCAAAACTGAACATTTTTTTGTCTTGGAATTTTGTTTTGACTAATTTGTTTGTCTCGGAACAACTAGACTTGCTGAATCCGTAGAGGGTTTGAACACCTCTCTAGCTGCAGCAGGTGGCGAGTTATAACCAAAAACGTACGCGCCAATCTATTGGCTTTTGCGGTCGTTAAAGTTAAAGAGTTTTCTTTAGATAGACGTTAAGTGAAGAAATGCTTACATTGCAAATATTTCTATTAAAGTTTTGCCCGGAAATGTATTTTTCCGTTGCGCATCGTCCAGCAACTGTTATTACCTACAGATTCTTGCTTCTCAGCCTTAGGTGATTGCATTTTGTCCATGGCGGAAAATGAAAATAAACATGTATAAAATGTGAAGATCCAATCGTTTGGGATCTATCTTACTTTGCTTGTCAGTTTTTGCATTTCAGCCAAATACAAATTTTTAAGGAATTTTCTGCTTTTTTGTTCTGCGTATGACAATGGATATAACGAAAGTTATATTTTGATGTATTGATGGTTCTACAATCAGAAAACACGGTTTTTGCAAAGGTTATCTGATGAAAAAGTTAACTGGTTGGTGATTTAAATCGTGGTTCGATCATAGCAATTTTATTTTGATGGTACGTTCTGATGAGTGGAAATCATACCGCTCCATTCAAATAATAAAAAGCGTTTGCCCCTTTGATCATAAAGACACTTTCTTAGTCTTGAACCCTTTAAGTCCCGCACGGGCCACTTTTTTGACCCGAATTTGCAATCCTATATCTCGCCAGGCGATTGAGCTAGAGAACTATCGAAACCATCCACGGATGCAGCAAGTCTTCTAGCCAACATAAAAAAAACGTTTTTCATTTTCGGTTTGGGGTTCTCTGGGGGGACCGCCACAAGTGGGGGTGTTTTTGCTTTTGTTTGGGCCACCTTTACCTGGCCCTGGACCCCAACTTATTGGGCCATTATTTTAACACAAAATTTTGTTGGAAACTAGGCCGAAATCCGCGTTTTTTGAGCCCTTGAATGGCTTTCTAGCATGTCTGTAGCCGAAATTATGGACAAAAAAACAAAAGTTGGTGAAAATTTTAGCACCCACAAAGACCAACCTGGGGTGGAATACACCCCTTTTCTAAATGACCATCACTCCCAGCAGATCGAGCTAGAGAGCTGTTCAAATCCGCTCTGAATGATGAAAGACTTGCAGTTTAGGCTGAAAAAACAAAATGAATTTTCACCGTGCGATTTCGGTCTTTCTGGCCATGTTTACAAAACCACAGGATGTTTTGACATGTTTTGACAGGTCTGTCAAAACAATCCATGACGTCAACGTCCCGTGGGAGTTCGAAAATCGAGCCGAATCACTTGCGCGAAACCGCGCGAGATTTAAATGCATTCTAGGCTATAGCACGAGCTTTTAGAGGGTTTGATGGACATTCTAGCGTTTCTAGTTGACATTCTAGTGTCCCTAATTAATATTCTACCATTTAAGTTATGGCATAAATGGTAGAATATTAATTAGGGAAATCCCCACTAATCCCCTGAGAGCTTCCTGAAGTCTTTTGATTATTTTTGGTATAACTTTTGAATCGGAAATGCTAGAAACTTGATCAAGGGCTCTAAAGACTTGTATTTCAGCTTGGAATCCAAAAATACTGGGAGCCAAAATATTGGCGCGTGGGATCGGATGATGACGTCATATAATTAACCGAAAAACTGACCCCCATCATGATTCCATCGGCCCAAAACCCCCCATTCAAATTTAAAAAGCTTTTTTTATTCTAAACTACACGACGCCACGAGTCATTACAGGGTTTGAACAGCTCTCTAGCTCATTCTGCTGCTGAGTTATGGCTGGCCAAAGTTTTCCCTGAAAGGGCAAATTATGCCTTTTCTGAAAAGTTTTGAATTAGGCCAAACAGTGGGTTTTTGACCCATAATTTTGGCTGCAGATATGCTAGCAAGTCAATCAAGGGCTCTGTAGACGCGGATTTTGACCTAGTTTTCAACAAAACTTTGAGTCAAAAGAATTGGTCAATGGGTTGGGGTCCATGGCCGGCCAAATGTGGCCAAAATTTTCAAAACGTGTCCTCATTGTGACGTCACCTCCAGAAAACCCACAACCGCAAACGAAAAACGTTTTTTTCGATTTCAACTGGAAGACTTGCTAAATCCGTGAATGGTTTGGATTGCTCTCTAGCTCAATCGTCTGGCGAGTTATAGTGTTGCAAATCTCTGCAAAACACGGGACCTACAGGGTGAAATAAATAATACAGTTATTTTTTGTATAGGACAATCTTATTACATGGGATTCTGTACCGTTTTGTTGGTGTCCTTTTTACTTTCTCACGACACTGAGAATAGAGTTGATCGACCAAAATAGTAGTACAGACAATTAGTTTTATATAACTTGACATAATGGCCTTATTATTTTGTTTCAGGTCTCTATTTGTTTCAGTTTTGAATGCTAAGTCATGTTATGAAGTTTGTGGAGTTACCATACACCGTGGGGGAGATGTGTTTTCATCCATGAAAAATCGGGACGGTTTCTTTCCAGGGAAAATGTCATCCTTTCACAAGATGGATTGAAAATGCCTGCCCTTTAAGTCCCACCTATCCTTGAAAATGCCCACCCTTTAAGTAAAATGGCGCCAACATATTCGGCCATAACTCGCCAGCAGATTGAGATAAAGAGCTGTTCAAAACTTCCGAAGATGCGAAAAGACTTGTTCTCTCGACTAAAAAATTGGAAATTTTTGGAATTGCGTTTTTTGTGGGTGACGTCACAATGAGGATAAGTTTATGCCTTTTTGACCCACTTCATATGGCCCTGTGCCCCAACCGCAAGAGGGAGCTTTTTGTTTCTTTTTTTTAACACTTGGCGAAAATCCGCATCTTTAGAGCCCTTGATTGTCCTCCTAGCATTTGTGGTTGGCACGTTATGGCCTGAAAACCACAAAATAAACATTTAAATAAGAATTTTATCCCTAGGGGATTCATTACATAACTTGATGTTTTTAGGCCATAACGTCCACACGACAAATGCTAGAAAACCAATCAAGATCTTTAAAGATGCGGCTTTTCGCCCAGTTTGTTTTTGAAGGAAAGAAGCAAAAGGAACTGTTTTGCGGTTGGGACCCAGGGCCTGATTACATAATCCAAAAGAGTCTAAAATTGCCCCTTTTATGACGTCAACCACAATAAGCTCAAATCTGAAACTTCCCAATTTTTTTCTAATCGAAAGAACAAGGCGTTCCGCACCTGTAAAGGATTTGAACAGCTCTCTAGCTCAGTCTACTTTCGAGTTATGACTTGCTCAACTTGGGCAAATCCAGGGAGTCAAAGGGTTTTAAGAGCCAAGTGAAAAAATTCAGAGCAGTCAGGCAGACACGAATTGTCGAACTAAACTATACAAATCACAGCTATGAGAGACATTACTACCATTCCGAAAAAGTGAATGACGATTCTGCGCTCTTCACCTGATTTGTATGGTAAAATCAAAAATTATGAGAAAAATTTGAAAGCACACACTTGATTTGCTCGTAAAAACGCATCAGAATCCTTGGGTGGACAGTTGTGACTTCTCTTAGGTGAAACGGCGACCGCCTCTTCTTGCCCATACGAAAAGTTTTTTGATGATGTAAGGAAAGTTTGCCATGGAAACGTGACCTTCCTTTCGGTGATGAAAATATGACAGCCCAAAATATTTTACTAACAAATAGGAAACAAAATATATTTACAAAATTGTCTTTTTCGTCATTTTCTTTTGTATCAAGGCAAGCAGGTTCACACACAGTTGTGGCTAAAACCACAGTACGGCTGACGTTACGCAAACGCGCGCATGAAAAGCGTAACAACCATGTCTGGGCGCTGCGGCTGCTCATTCACACTGTATAAATCCAAGTCGTGCAAATTCACATGACCACTATGCCTTCACAAAGAATCTAACAATTTTCTGGATTACGTTTTAGTGATCTGGCAGTCATTTGAAAGATCAGCTTCGATAAGACTCGTAGTTGGTTTAGTGAGAAGTAATAGATGAACGGATTCATGAAAACAGGAAAGTCGTTTTGGTTTTGGTTTTTGAAGCAGGTGAGGTATACATAAAGTCAGTGTAGTTGATATTTCATTTAGCAGTAATTAGCTGAAATCTAAAACCTGGAATCGATTGTTTCTGTCATATTTCAAGAGAAGGCAATATGGATCACGAATAAATTCACAGAAAAAAAACGAGAACACTGCTCCAGGTACCTACCTCGTGCTGCTGAAAGTAATGTTCGCTGGTTCAGACATTGCTGTAGGGAACATGTAGACCTACTGTAATTCATTCAGTGACGTAGGCAAAAAAACAAAAGTATTTTTGACTTTTACCGTCGAAACGTGTTTTTAATCAGATTAATCCTTTTCTGCAGTGACACAATACGCTGATTAGCTTGCTTCTTTAGCGGCAGAATTCCAATATTTTATTGGGCTATTAAGGCTTAAACAGTGTTATTTCTGGCTGCCCTAAGCACATTACAGGATATTTAGCCAAACTACTTAGACCTAACTGAGACACTTTAACGAAATATCTTTAAATCAAAAAAGTGAAATAGCTAAGTAAGTCTTGCTTGAAGCTGTATATAAATTCAAAAAAGAACAAATTAGTGTGGCATTTGTTTTGGTTTAACATTTGAAATACTGTAAGTGTAAACAAACTGAGGAGTAAAGGTAGTGAGGGCCTACAGCTCTACAGGATGTAGGCTATTGTTATTTTGATGCCAAAGGCAAAAGTATATTTTGATTTTTGTTTTACAAAATAACCTAGCTTACTCAGAGAAACATTTAGCCCTGATAGTAACGTATGTGAAATGGTTGAATTATATGTAGTTTTTCAAAAAATAGTTTTATTACATTTTTTGAAGCACAAGTATGTCTTTTTTTCCCGAAAATACGGAGGTTCATGTAATTTATGCCTAGAATATAGCATGCTGCTTTGATATTGTGAAGATCTTGGAAGAGATCTTAGAGTCTTAGAAGAGATTAACTTTGTTTTAAGGCTTGTCTTGTGTTTGATAGTTATGCTTTTCACTTGCAAATTCATAATCGGAACAACGGTCAAAAACAGGTGAAATGTGATTATTGTAAACTTTATGAAAATATATTTTGCTAGCTCAAGCAAATCCACGTCACTAACTTTAAGCAGTTTTGCATGTAAATAATAATTTTTGGCGGAACCATACATCTGACAGAGCGATTGTGAAATATATTCAATGTTTGAGGTTTGTTTTATTGGCATCATAAAACTGAAATGTCGTACTGCAGTTTAGCCCTTTTTAATGCACACTAAGCAGACTTTAGTGTGTTGTAATTCACAGGGCTCTGTTGAAAAGAATGTCTACAGAATGTGATATTTGCAGAATCAAGTGTTGATTTTGCTAATGTGCTGCAAAAATTTGTTATCAATTATAAACTCAATGTATTTTTGCTGTTAACGTGGCGTTTAGACGATACAAGCAGTGATAGGTCAAGATTAGTTTTGGATATTGGATTTGAATATAGCATAAAAAATGGTAATTGTAGAGTTGGGATAATTTCGTATAGTTCATCCAAGTATTCACTTTCCCTACTTTATGATTTACCTTATCACATGCAATGAATTTTTCTGTAACTGAATTAAGCAGTTATGTGCTTTTGACAAATAGAAACTCTTTCAAAAGGTGTTTTCAGGCAGATAATTTATGTGGTTATAGAGAAAAAACAAAGCAGGACCTAAAATGCTATCCTGAAGAACACTACAGGTAATTAATTACGATTTCAATTAAAAAATATATAACACAATCGTACTGTTCGTGATTTCTCAAGAAACTTTACAATACGTTGGCAGCCGTTCTGCAATTCCATATTTGCTTTCAGTTATAAATTCAATGAACTTTTGCTATAAACTTTGACTTCACAGGATGCAAACAGTGACAAGTCGAAATATTTTTGGATAATGGTCTTGAACACAGCATAAAAGTTATCATTTGTCGATTTGGGAAAATTTGGCATGGTTAACCAATTCTTCACTTTTGCTATTTTATGATTTTCCTTATTACATAGAATGAATGTGTCTGCAGCTAAGAGTAACAGTTATGTTCCTTTGACAAATAGAAAGTCTTTGAACAGAGTGGTTTTAGGCAGATCATTTATGTCTTTGTAGAGCAAACGTAAAGCAGGCCTAAAATTATAAACTGAAAATCAATAGCAATAATTTATTACGGTTGTGATTAAAAAACATTAACAAAATCATACTGCTGGTGGTTTCCCAAGCAGCTTTATAAGAAGCTTATAGCTGTTTTTAGAATTACATATATGTACGTCTTCGCTTTACAAATGTTATCAAATGCTTAGTTTAAGATAATCAAAACACAGCGTGTGACTGCATTTCATGAATTCCGTTAAATGTCATAAATATATATTGCATAAATAGCATTAGATTTTAAACGATTTTCCTAAAATCCATATTATTGTAGAGTTAACAAAAAGTGTTTTTCTATAAATGCATTGAAGATGGTCAAAATAAGCTTTTCGAATATGTTTGAGGAGTGAGACAAGATTGAAATTAGACCGGTTATTGAACTGATCTCCGTTATTGAGAATAACTCACCGTTTGTGGAAAAAAGAGCAAAGGAAATGGAATTCAAGAAATGTCACTTGATAAACAATTGTAATTTAGCTTCTACGAGAACACAGCAACAAATTCTGCAATGACAAGCGTAAGTATTTAATAGATTGTGGGGCAATCAAAGTACAGCATTTTGTTTTGATTATATTGGCTAGAACAGAGGCAGGGAACCTATTTACTATCACGGGACGCATAAATCGCGGATTATCGCTGGCAGACCGCAAAAACAAATGAATTAATCCATAAATTCAACATTTATCTAACTATAAGGGATAAACGTTCTCTTGACATACCATCTAAGTACATGCTTGTCATGTAACTTCGTTTTGACGGGATTTTGTACCCTAAATTGGGTAACGAAAATTCTGATGCGTGCCCTAAGAAATGTTCAGGCGGGCCGCTTTTGGCCGGCGGGCCGCAGGTTCCCCACCCTTGGGCTAGAAGGACGACAACCGTTGTCAAGAGCCACTAATATTTACTCAATTTTGAAGTGAATTTTGAATGAATAGATAAAGTCTTAAATCTCTGTGGAAAGATTAAGCCTCACCTTTACACTTTGGAAAAGAATGCCAACCTCGTATTGGATCATTTTATGAAAAGGCAGCATAAACCTATTGCTATTAACCAACTCTAGGTTTATTTGAAAAACGGTGAAACAACCGTTTTCATATGTCAGAATACTATCCTTTTATATATTTAAGAAAGTGAATGAGAGTGTGAAACGTACAAAGTTCATAGTGGAAAATGTTTCTAGCACCCTAATTTCACTCAGCTATGGTAGCTTGTGGACTTTCCATTAAGTCGTATTCAGTTTAGAAATCATCCTGCACAATATAGCTGTAATCAAGCCGAAAATAGACCTTTTGCAACTGTGTATTTCATGCGAATCTTTGTTGTGTAATTGCAATATATGATTCTCCCGCAAAAGAAAATATTAAAAACAAACCCCAAATCAATGCTACTTTTACTTGTACCAGCGTTTGGTGAAACAAAATAAGGGTTGGTGCTCAATATATTTTTGCAAAGTGCAAATCGGCGACCTTTCTCATTGAAATCAAAGTACCACTTTTTAGCCAAAATTCAAGCAACCAAAAGTTGTGTGAAAAAGAATTGTACAGCTACATACGAATGTGGGATGAATACATCAAAAAGGTTTGGCGGCGTGGCCTGCAAAGAGAGACATTAAGAGGAAATATGCAAAGAAATATCATTAACATGCTGTACACCAATGTAAGCAGTGATTCCAAACGAGCACCGTAAAGAACGCCACAGTTGATATCCAATGGAAACAACAAATAACTGTTCACTGAAACAACATGCGTACATGTCGAAAGACATGAAATAAATTAATTGGTAATATATTAACGCTAAGTACAGCAGCTTCAATTTACAAAGGGTCGATCAAAGCAAGATCTTCTTTACACTATTGACGTGTCTGAGAAGAATTATATCAGGTGGAATATCGTAATCCCTTGCAAACCACAGTTTGGCAGAAATCCCAAGCAAAGCTGTGTAACGTTAGGAACTTTTTCTATATTGTGAATTCTGCTGGTCTTGCAGATTCCAGATTATTTGCGGGGCGGTCGACAAACAAGGCGCGGAAAGAGTTCTGTGAATTCTAAGTGGAGAACAAAAAAGAAGATTACCCATTTTAGTTGCATACACAATGCTTATGAAAAAAACACACAGGAAAGAAATAGCGGTTTAGCGGTTCCCAATTTGCCTCGTAACTTGGTCCTCCCTGCGTAAGAAAAATTATTTTCGCATTAGCGAAAGCAGTGGCTAGCTTTTTGCATGAACTATTGCCGTTGGCGTGGTCTGTTGTCACGGTCCAATAACGTTGATGCTTTACTTTCTTCTTGCAAAGACAAAGTACACGGCAATTGTGCCAAGCCCGCATGCGGGTACCTTGTACAAAACTTTATCTGTGTCGGTTTGTGGATTATTCGTAATCTGGTTGAGGCATTTTCAACACCCTTACAATATCAGAGCCCGGCTGCCTTCGTCTAAGAGGGGTAATAACCCTCAACTAAGAACCAGTGGTTTGCAAATCCTAATTTTAGTTCAAAATGTGCATTTAAAAATATAAACTAGTTGTTGGATATGTTCAAAAAGCCCAGTGGGCAGGCTAGTTTGGAAAATCTAAGAAAAATTCCTAACTTTTACTTTTTGAAATGTTTCAAACCTTGCTTATATCATTTCAGTTGACGTTTCAGCTATTTCCGTAATTTAATCAGCATTCAGGGATAAGCCAAGATCTTTCAAACTTTCATGTCTATTTTTACTGTTTTATATTTTCAAAGCATAAGCCTACCAATTCGATTTACATGTATAAACTCAGATCCTTTTGAAAACAATTTTGCAAAACTACAGACATAAAACATATCTGTGAAAGGTTCACCCCATGAAACGATTTGTTTTCATTTAAAATTTTAAACACAAATATTAAGCATAGCATCCGCTCAGCGTGAGTCTGTAATTTAGGACTAAAATTCACATTTGAATTTAGATCTAATCAAAAATTTGAAGAAAGCTTTAAATTCTTTAAATAAATGATGATCGTGAAGCTTGGGACTAGTGACTGAGTCCAATTTTAGATAATAGCCAACACAAATCGTTTGTTTCGTTTTTTTAGGTGGAAGTTCGCTTAGCTTTACTTTTATTGAAATTAGGATTTTGGTATTCCTATTCTCTGTTGAATTTCCCTGCTAAATTAAAATCTTTTAAGAAATCTAAGTAGGTTGTTGTACACTGTCTCGAGTATGATAAAGTCGCATGTGTCTTTGTTTTATATGTGCGCTAGCCATGTCTTGTGGGCCTTGCGGCGGAAATCAATAAAACTGTCAAAACTGTCAAACTGTGTTCTCCTCTTTTTATACAAGCCCACACGCAGAACTTTGCAAAAAGCACCGAACTCTGGCACTACATTTGTAGGCTGTAATTTCAAATCTTCAAATAGGTTCAGACATATTCATGTTCAACTGCATGAGGCAGGAGTGTCAAAATTTGCACAGTATGAAGGTACCGCTTTTAATGTCTGTAAGAACTTTAACAATAAACATCCCGGCAAAAAATAAGAGTGAACACAAGCGTAGAGATGCTGACTCCACATATATTCATCAATACCTAGAAGTAAACGTAAGTCAGTGATTACTTGGTAAGGTTTTCTTTGCATTGAAACAGTCTTTAGCAGAAATTGAAATAGGTTCATTGCAGCAATGCATACTTACAAAAACACAAATGAAACTTCATGTTGATTGCTTGTGACTTCATGGCAACTACGTAGTCCCTGCTGCAGCTAGCAGTTTCATAGGAATGTTCCCCAGGATTGTCGCACACAAACTGAGTGAGAGTTGATCAAACAAACGGTGTTGAATGATGAGGCAAAATATATTAACCGATGTTGAGATTTTGCTTTGATACAAGTTAGCAATTGGTAAGGATACTGATTTGTAGTTGCCGCCGCAGTGTTTTCGGTGGGTGAGGCGAACGCTGTTTAGGTTTTTTAAGAGAGCAAGTAAAGGAATTAATAGTTATGTCGGTTTGACGCATCGTTTCATTTAACCTGAACAATACACCCTTACGTAAGACATTCCAACTTCAAATGGAACACAACTGGCGGCATCTGAAGCACCGGTGACGTTTGGTTGCCTGATTCCTCCGCAATTATTGGTGAAACATCTCGTGAAGCTCGAGAATATCGCAGTGTCATTTAGAAATACTTCTCAGGAATTCTGAGGCCTTCGCACGCAAGGGCGCCTGTCGCGCTACTATCGATTGTGAGGACAAAGCCAATAACGCATTTCAGTCAAGTATCGGAATGCCATGCAGTAGCTTTGGGTGTATTCGCTCTGCTAAACACGTGTTTCTAGTCAACGCTAGAGCAAGAGTTTCTTCCGTCTCATTGACAAGATTTCTTTTCATAGTTACACTTCGTTAAACACCTTTAGGCCAAGTAGTCATTCTTTTTCTATCTTTTGTTTTTATATCACCTAGTTCTACAAAAGTCTGGATATTCATCGTTTCCTCTGCTGACCTTTTCTAATATTGCAAGCTTTTCACTTTAAAAAAAATGCAGGATGTCGTCAAATGCAACATTTTGTTATGTCGTTGTCTGAAGGAAGAAACTTGGTTTTGTGTTTTTGCATTTCTTGTATTTTTTTTCCAAGCCCAATGTGCACGTTACATTGGCAAATAGTTGCACACGAGAAATACAAAATATCTATAGATTACGAGGCATACAAGAAAAACTAGCTCGCGCGGATGAACAATAGAGGTAGAGAAGAATCTCCGAAACTGGGACATAAAATGGAGAAAATTAAACAACGCCAGAGCCCCAAGGACTTACGAAAAGCATTGCACATTACAGTAAGCGGATAAAAATGCTAGAGGAACAGGCAAAACCCTACCGACTGTTCATTTTTGTTGAATGGTTTTGATAAATTAGTAACCACAGGGCGACAAACATGCATGCTAGGGGGAAGGTAATGCAAATTTCGACATTTACTGTGGCAGGTATACGCAGTATTTTATTTCAACACTGCGTTTACTTGTTCAAAAATTGAAAGACAGACACTGACATGCCCTTGATAACATTCAAGTAGTTTTGCTGCAGCTGTATGCTAAGCAAGCAATGTACCTCTTGGTCTACACGGTAATGAGATTTATCTTGTTTCTAAGCCTATTAGCTTACACAGGAATGTGATTTATCTTGTTTGTACATGATGTTGTAAATCACAATGATACATCAACTACCACGCCAGGTACTCAACAAATTCATTACGTACATAATGTTAATGAACACTTGGTTCTCTGAATTTGTTTACACTTTTTAAGGGAAATTACACTGAGGGCTTTTTTTCAATTAAAAACCATTCTCATCGATTTTAGCTGAATTGGTAACATGTTTATTCTAGATTTCGAGGCGTCGTTTTGACCATAAGATTTAACAAAGCTGTTGTGCATGTTTTAATCAACCACAAGGATAAATAGTCGACCCGATATCAAAATAATTTAAGCAATTAAGATATTTAGACAGCTATTCTGAAGCTGCTTTTTGCTTCAAACCTCTACGTTTGTGAGGTGGCTATGATATAGTTAAGTTTATCATGCAATCAAACTCAATACTACTTTCTGCGAAAAAAGGTCCCATGGCAAGCTTGAACATCTTTCTTCAGTTACGTGATGTCAGCGGGATAATGCCAGAAAAGTAGGGAACTCTTCGTCAAAACGATAACTTGACGTATACAAACAGGATAATCAAGACGTTATGTTGGTGTAAACTTTGCAAAAAGGACAACCAAATGGAAGAAAACTCGTTGCCCAGTTGAAAAGACGCCGTTTCCTCTCTAAAAACGGGGGGAGGGGGTTAGGCGTTTTCTTGCAGGTCCACTGACTACCCGTGTGTCACTGCCCGGCATACTCTTAACGTGTTTGCAAAATCCGTTAGTTTCAACTAATTGTCAAAACGTGTCATTTATATTTGTCCGATACAGGTTACGAAAGTATCCAGGCAGCCACGCTCTTTAAGCAGTCATTTTGGCAAAAAAACTTGACGGCGACTCCTCATGCCCTTCAAATGCATAAAAGAACAGAAAAATGTTGGTCTTGTAAAAGAAGCTTTCGTTTTGTTTATGAATTATGCAATTTTGCGTGTGACTTCAGAAGCAAGAATCGTTCTTAATAATCCGCTGGATTTTCACATTGCTCTTCTTGCAACAGACAGGCATTACTAAATCATAAAGAATCTTTAGATTTTTACCAGAACTAGGTGGCGTAGTGGTCACGACGCATGATAGTCCTTGATGAAGCAGTGGGGATGCTCTGCTTCAAGAGGTCTCGAACTCGGAAGGAAGCTGTTCAAATGTCATCACGCCAGACGTATCGGTCAAAGGGACGTCCTGTTGGCCGTTGGCAATTTTTAAAATTAGTACAGCTTTTTTTAAGGAAAATGTTAGGTACTCGGTATGGACTTGTAGGGACCCGATTTCGCTGATTCTAGGGACACGATTTTCTTTGATTCTGGGGACCTGATGTTAATTTTTCCTGATTCTAGGGACCCGATTTTCAATTCTAGGGACCCGAATCGGGTCCCTAAAACACCTTAAAAAACACCCTGCTATAGTAGGAAATTGATTTCGCATAACTACTGTATATGGGTCCTCAGTCCTGATGTTGTATACAAATAGAGTGTTCTAGACCAGGGATGGGCAAATAGCGGCCCACGGGCCACATGTGACCCGCCACAACGTTTTCATTGGCTCGCGGAAGCATTCACGAAAACATTCAAATCTGAAATATCTTCGAAATTGTCACAGTAGACGCTACAGCTATCTTGAACCATGACTTGCTTCCATTTACACCAGAAGGTATGGCCCTCCGCTATACACGGCCCTCTCAAAGTGGCCCGATTCAAATTAATTGCCCACCCCTGTTGTTGACTAATGCCCTTCACACTATGCTCACATAGGTCCCAACCGTCTCCGATAGACATTTTCCGGTATATTCATCATGCCGGTCATCATTTCTTATATGGGCTACATCAGCTTATTTGACGAAGTGTTTGAACGGATTTTTCACAGAGTTTGCAGTATTATCTGCCTGAATGTAATAACCTGTGAAACCTTATTGATTTTTTTACAAAATCTAAAATTTCCAACGGTCGCAGTTTTTATTTTGATTGAGCGTTGCTACTAAAGTATTGTAAAATGTAAAAGTTTTTGTCAATTAAATAACGTGCATTTTCGACTGAAATATATCATATGCTGCAACTTTTGCACCTCATTTAAGAGCTGACCGATAAATGTGATGGAGACGAAATTCATTGTTTCATCTGGTTTAAAAATGTTGTGTTGAATTTGAAGATATCTGGTGTGTAGGCTACAGCAAGAAACGACCCAACAACTTTGAAAAATGTATTGATCGATTTTGAAACCATGCAGTACATTTGAACATAAACTTTTAAACACAAGATATAATTTCATATTTTTGAAACATTCAGCAGAAGAGCTTTAACTGGATGTTCGCAATAAGACTTCATCAAGTAGCTTCTCAAAAACGGCTATAGCACACATTTGCTTTGGATTAAGCAATTAAGTGTTTGGCTGAACCGTGTAGCAGTTTGGTGCACCGAGGTCTTTAAGTTTCATGCAATGAATGTTATAACGTGTTAGATTAGAAAGTAATTTCAGTATCATGCAAACGTGAAAAAGTCAAGATAAAGTAAAACCACACATTACATATACTTAGAAAACAGAGCGCACTAATCGAAATGGTTACATTGCTGGAAGCTTTCTCGAGATGTCGACTCGAGAACCTTCCAAGCAGTGCGTGACGCATGAACTACAATTTTTCGTGGGGTACTGCAGTTGTGCAAACACTGGCTTATCTTTTCTGGAACTTTTTGCATAAGTCAGCCTTTGTTTCATTTACACTAGTCAATACAAACAAGTTCGCTTTGATGCAACAACAATCATATTTTTCAAGCATGGTGAGAGAAAACGCCGCGGTGATAACCTTAAAACACATGATGCACTGTGCACAGCATATTTTTTGCTTTTGGCGGCTGTCCAGTCCACTACTTTAGAAAGGTGCATGGAAAGTATTTCACCGGCATGATACAGGTAAGCGTCCTACGTGCAATAGCTAGGCATTGCTTAGTAGGGAAATATATCCCGAGGTCCTTTAATTGGACGTGGCAGCAATACTTAGCTCTGTCACGAGTAACGAAAAAAACGGAACAGTTGGGATTAATTTTATAATCACGCATTTCGTTGTCTCGGCTCCTAGGTGGTGTCTGTGGCTAAGTACTGATTACGCATTCATAATTTTTTGACGCACAGTAGAAGTCAGAATTGAATTCTGCAAAGTAAATAGTTGAAAAAGCGGCACTTCAGAACGTACAAACACTTTCGTCTTTTGTCCTTAACAGGCGTGCTTCTGAGGTGGGAGAGGTGGCATAATTGACAATAAGGGGTGCAGAGGGGAGAATCGCCCTCGTGGCAAGCTAAATGCAAAAACGGACCCCCACTTAGCTTAGATTTCGGTTTAGGATGTTTATGGTTTTCAGTAGGTTGTTGTTTTTAGCGGTTTTCGGAGAATTTTCTGGTGATTTAGGGTTTTATTATAGCCATCCACATCCGGATTCATCATCACTTCTCACGTTGTTTCAGAGTGCTGGCTAGTGGGCATCCTACAGTGGCCAGTAGTCCCCTTTCGGCTTAGATTTGTTCCCCTGGCCCAAACCTCTAGTTACACCACTGCAGATGAGCAGCCACATCCTAACTAGACGAGTAAATTCACGTTTTAAATCATATAGAAGTCTCGAGCGGCCATTAATTTTTAAATTACTTGGCAAAGGATTCCCAGCATCTTTTTGTTTCTGAGACGCCAGTACTTCCGTAAACAACAATTTAATCATGCTCTGCTGGCGGTAAAACATAAAAACAAACTAAAAAAGCTGGCCAACATTACGATGGTTAGGAAAAACTATCTTCTTCAGTGCGAACACGAAAAGGAGTCACAAGTTTGCAATGATGTGGTAAGGAGGCCACGAATTGAATAAAGATTGTGACCTCTGTGTCGTGATGCAAATCAGTGACTGGCAATGAAATTGACACTGGGGGTCAGACAAGTGTTGGGCTTCGTGCACCAGGCAACAAGATAGGATCTACTGAAGTACTGACTTCTGTTAAATGTTCTTAATTTTTTTTAAATTAGCTATAATTGGGGAAAAACACTAATGAAAACTCATGGCCATGCCGCTTTAATAAGCCGTACAGTGAGTTTGTTTGCAAAAGATCGATTTTAGGCATGAGCAGAGTCTACAGTTCGCGATCGCTTTCCTCGCTTTATCATTTGAATATTGCAAACGTTTCACTCGGATGAAATGATTCATGCGAGTTTAACCCAGGGCTGTAAAGCGAATTATGAATTTCGTACAGTGCGATACCACATTTTGGCAATGCGACCTGGGTAGTGCATCTTATTAGGAATTGCGCTTGCGTAAGTTACGTACGGTGTCAAAATCTAATTCAACACATTTAATCTGTTAAATCGTTTTTTGTTATTATTGTGGCATGGAAGACAATAGATTTATCTTTGGTCTATCACAATGGAAAAGGACTTCTTGCTAGAAAATGCAGCAATTTGCCTCCTCGATAGCCCGGGTTTCCTTTTTTGCGGTGGAATAGCGGAGCATGTTCTCATGGAGCATTTTCGAGAGAAGGGAAACAAGGAGATCTTATCAGTTCAGTGTTGCAGAAAAAATATTTTCAAAGAAGTTTGTTTCTGCAACAAAATGTGGGATGGCGTCAATTACAAGGGCGACATTTTAAGTCCACCTGCAGCCTGTTCAGGTGTTGCATTTCGTCATATCCTACAGTAAACCGTTCTTCACGGATGAGAACTTTTGTTTTTTCGAAATACCCGGTCGCCCATAGCAAACAGTGAGCAGGCATTAAGATCAGTCTTTGCCAACTTCTTTGCCAGTTGGAGTCGCCATTTGGACTGTAGTTTTTGCTCGACTAAGGCCAGGCACTAAGATCATGTGAGGCGTTTGACACTCACGTCAAATAATATTGCCACCAGCAAAAACACATTTGCTTTGATTCGGAGTAATACTGCATTTTTTCCCTACTTACAAAATCGTTTTTTATGTTTTCAGTATATTCGTTTGAAGTATTTTCCCCCACACAGAGACATCATAACGACATGAGATTGTTACTTTACAATCATACATGGCTATTATTTTGCTAATGAAGCGCTGGAAGCAAAGAATATAAACGTTAGCCCGAATGGGATTCTCATGAATTGGCAGAATTTGAAAGTTGCCTGAACAGCAGCTTATTATTTTTCTTCTTGATAATGTTAACTTTGATGATCCATGCTGGAATAATACATACTGTATATTGGGTAATACTAGGCATTCTGCATACTACATGATGTTGTGCGTAAACATCGGGAAGAGTCAACCTGAAGAGAACCAGAAAATTTAATTTTCAATGTACTTTGTCTGGTTGAAATTGACGCACCGTAGCTTTTGACGAAGCATGGAGTGCCACAGAAGATGCGAAAGCTTAACTCGATCGAATGATCTGGTTATTATCGGTTCACTACTTTGGTCTTGCAATGGCTGCACTGCTGGCAGTTCGCACCCTCGGTAGTATCACAGATCACAGTCAGTCGCAAACTCATTTCTATCTCCCTAAAATTACTGTCAACACAACTACTGCGAACCCTGCCGTGATAAGTTACTTTCTTCAGCATTTGGGCCGCTTCAACAACAATACATTTTTGGTATGTTTGAAAGACTACGGCGTGCTTATGGTTATTGGTCCTCAGTCATATCCTTAAAATATGCCAGATTGCTAGCCCATTTCCTGCTGTTTCGAAGGATACAAAAAGTAAAAGATTCCAGAGGCCAATCGGTTTAGTGCTGGATCAAAACCTCGCGTACGTCCAGTAACCAAGATTAGTGCTCCACTCCCAAATTTTTTTTCTGGCGCTCGCCAAGGTAGTAACATTGAAAACACCAACGAGTGTGGTAGTTCAAAAACAAATTCAGTGTTGTCAACCAACTCGATCATAAGATTTTGTCTCGAAGAAAAACATTATTTTTTAAATTGGTAAAAGACATATTGCAAGATTATTTCGCCAACAAACACTGCAAACACAATATAGCACTTTAGGATTTCTTACCAACACTGAAGTGCCAGAGCAAAAGTCACATCTTTTTGAAATATAACCTGCTCTCGTGTTTGCTGTGTGCTGCACGGAATGTACAGGAAGAAAATATATGCAACAAATGTTTGCCATGGCTTTTATTGATTGTAAATGATCAGACGGAGCTAATGCGCTTACTGGCGGCATATTGCAAGCATTTTGTGTGCAGATAATATCAATTGCAAACGTCATAATATGGAGTAAGGGAAGGCTGGATTGAGTGTTGGCGTTACCCATTCTTCCCCCGCGTTCTTATTTGATAACGCTAGACCCGAGCTTGTAACAATTGTTGCGCACATGCCGGACTAGTTACAGGATTTCTGTGCTTTCATGTTGGTTAGTAATAGAGAAACGACAATAGTTCCAGTCTTCATAGACAAGATTTCTCATGAAGCACATGTGCATTTAGCATATTTGCGCACAACAAGATTAGCTTCAACAAATAACTCCTAGAGGTCAAATGCAGCGATCAATGAAAACAGGAGAATTTCTGCGAACATAAATATTATTTGCGGGCACTGACTAGAGCCACACGTAGGAATACAATGAACACACTGCACGAAATATTCGCCATGCACTGTGTAGGGAAACGCTCAGAGACACAAAACAATAGCTGATAGTGCTACCTACACCCAAAGGCGCAGCCAGGGGGGTGCTGAAGGGGCTCAAGCACCCCCCTTAGCGATCAGAATATTGATGTTTATTTCTTAGTTTTTCACCAACATTGTACTGTAAGTCGAGATCGGGTGCATTGCAAAATGTTCTTTGGCAGTC
>Ga0210059_1000854_pt1 | contig 42801 bp, 22 predicted proteins | sample Ectturendosymbi2_FD_188042 | JGI IMG/M metagenome (GOLD analysis project Ga0210059, IMG submission 188042) | Ecteinascidia turbinata endosymbiont from Florida, USA - Sample 2 (SPAdes) (version 2) | ecosystem: Host-associated > Tunicates > Ascidians > Unclassified | place: Key West, Florida... | reverse complement strand
TTTTTTTTCAGTCCTTTACCTGTTATTGACCGATATTTTTTTCAAATGACCGAAATTAAATCAAATTGACCGAAATTATTTTTCAAAGCCAGAATGCTTCAAAAAATGGGCCTTTTTTGGATATCACTTACTTTTGAAGAACAGTTAGACGTTCGAACCAGTTTGATTCGCCTGTTAGTGACCGAAATTTTTTGAGTAACCTTATAACCGAATTTTTTTTGGTAAATCGGTCAGTTCCGGCAGTTCTGAATTCCCAATTTCACCCCTGCTGACGTCTAAGACATTTTGGGAGATGGCAGTGCAGCCATTTTATCTAAATACTGAGATTATCCTGAACCTAACTTTTAGTATAATTTGGTGGTGGTCGTAAAGCGAGGTTCTGCTGTATTTTGAGAAACCGTTTGAAAAATGTGATAGACCGTTTCGGTCTCTTAAAACATCTTAAAAAAACACTGCTTGAGACAGATATGTAACTGGGACTATGCTTGACATATTAAAAAACTGAATTATTGTCATGTGGCTAGCCAAGAAATGGAATGATGTAAAAATAAGAAAAAAGAAATAAAAAGAAAAAGGAAACGAAATAAACAAAATTTAGCCCAGCATCAGTTTAATAAAAACGAAAACATTTAATGGGCAATCAATTTTTCTCGTGATTTTTAGTGCACTTGTATTTTTTCAAGAATGAAAAAATTTTCTTGCACCAATCACATTATTTTTGATTGAATAGATTATGTAGAGCGTTACGTCAGTGATGGAGACAAAGGCATGTATTGTCAGAAGTAAGGCCACGGCTAATGTCACAAATTGAAACTCACAAATTAAACCACATCGTAGTGCATCTCAGCATGTCATGAGTCATGTCCGGCTTGCGCCTGGTTGTTGGCACGCTGGAGAGAACTGCAAACTCTTGCAATCCATTGCAGCGTTGTCTATCCCCTAGCTACACCCAATTCAGCGGTCAGCATTGCCTGGTTCGCTTTACTTGAAATATCCGTGAAATTTCAGAAAGCATCTTGTGTTAACAATTCTACGTCACTTTTTACATTGGTTATCTCAGTGGTTCCCAACCTTTCCACTGTCACGGACCCTTTTGATAATTTGGCTGAAAGCTGTGGAACCCTTTGATAAAGCCAGTTGATACTGTTACGTACAAGTGATCTCTACCAGAAAACGTTGCATTCGCTTTGCGTGCCAAAAATCATGAATGTTTCATGGAACCTAACACGTAACAAATTGACATTATTGCATAACAATCGAAATCCTTAACGAATGGAATTGTGTTTAAAAAACGTTGCTAAGGGCGGGGTAATTGCAACTTACATATCTTTGATACATAAACATATGGTGGTTCATAGGAGCCAGATCTTGTGTTGCCCTGTAGCCTGGATTCTAGAGTTAGTTTCGCTCGATTCGTTGTCTTTGGCCAATTAGACCACCACGGCCGGTAGTTTGGTATTTCGCTGCTTTGGTTTCGTCTCATACATACAGAGGTCATGGACCCCTAAAAATATGTCTGTGGACCCCCGGCGGTCTATGGATCCCCGGATGGGAACCACTGGATTATCCAAAAGCAGTTTCTCGTCAATGTGAGGGAACCACTTGAGGTTTCTGACCTAATTTGAAGTGAAAAGCTGCTTTATCCAATCTACCCTGAGTAACGAGTAGAAATATACAGATTTCAATGGTGATTGTTTTCATGGTTATGTCTAATACCACTTTTTGTATTGTTTTCACAGTTTATCGTAACTTCGAGTGCTTTCGACTTCTAGTTCTCGGCGGGGCCGATCTTTGTTTTGCAAAAGCCAGCAACGGCGCTGGTGAGCCGACATGCCTTCTGAACGGAATACTGCGTTACTCATGTGACTTGCGCTACTTGGAGCTTCTCCACCTGTGTGGAGGAATTCGAGGGGAAAATATTGAGAATTATGTTCATATGTACAAAGATCGCACCGACGGTGTACGTGAAGTTCGCCAGGAATGCCTGGAATACCTGCAAGAGAACAAATGTACGATGGGATATGGTGGGATCGATGTTATAATAGACAATAAAAGCGTAAAATTAGTGAACTGAGGAGGGTCGCTGTTGTCACGCTGTTTTTGTTAAGTTTTTCAGACGTGGTGTATGCTTTCTGTAGAAAAAAGAATGAAACAATTCGGATAGTTTCTACAGTACAACTTGAAACAAGTGATTTATTTCCAGCAATCTCAATTAAATGAAAACATTTCAAAACCAGCGAAAGCATTTTCAGACAATTAAATTATTGGTTCAAGTTTTGCCATGGCTTGCTTATTGCTACACTTAAAAAGGTTTAGCCACATGATCAAAATTTTTAGCGATGTTATTGAGGATTGTTTTGTTTACTGATTTGCTTACTAAGTACTGAGGTTAAAAAGGTGATTGCATTGCATTAATGTACTTTTTTGTTTATCTTATATTGTAGTTTTGCTTTACACATTAAATGAATCTAAATACATTAGCTTTGAAGACATGGATACAATTTTATATTATTTGCAAGGCAATTGCAACACATAGTGGGAGCCAAGTTGCTTATCAAAATGCTCCATTGTACCACCTTTCTTGATCCCATCTATCAACCTAAGTTTGTGTTTTAACAGCGAAACCACTGAAACTGAGCTGCCTCGTCAGGATCATCGTACGCCAGAGGTTGGGACAAAAACGCCTGCATCTTATTCCAGAACTGACGCTGCCGCTGCGGTTAAAAGCATTTGTTGCTATGAGGTGCTCCTTGCTTTGTTCCTTCACTTTATCTTCGTTTTTCGCGCTACTTTTATTCACTCCAACCTTTTTCTTCTCTTTCAAGCTTCCTTCATCCATGACTGCATTTCTTCGATGGATCTTTTTCCAGAACGTTACTTTCGTTTCAAGCGATGTCTCTTACTGCAGAAATATATAATTAAACATTTTAACACATACTGCAATGGGTAAATTAGCAGAAACGGCAGAGAAGAAAAACAAATGCAGGTTACTAAGCAGAGTGTCTAACATAAACCTAAGTAACAAAAGCTGGGCTAAGCTAAAATGGTTGAGTTGGGATGACAATAAACCATGGTTAGTTTCACAGGAGGCAGCTAGAATTTATGAAGTGAAAAGGCACTTTTTGTGGGCTGAGTAGTTAAAATTAATTTTGAGACCGTACCGTATATGCAGAAAATCTTCATTCGAGGAGTTTAGCAACATCTGACTTGTCACTGCACCAACTTTCTGCTTTATACCAGAAAGGAAACTGTCGCGAGATAGAATGAAAAACAAGTAGCAAACGTAGTAACAATAAAATACGCTAACAGTTACAGTTACAAACTCATATTCAAAATCCTGTTCAATGTTTCGCTTGATCTACTAACCTGTTCCGAAAAAAGAGCATTATTTCTATATAACAATTTTTTTATAAGTCATATAAAAAATTCTATATATTTTATTTTTATAACAAAAACAAATATGTTCATCCAGGCGCTACTGGTTGTACTTCGCAATTATAAATTTAGTCTGCGCAACGCAGAAAATGATCGCTCGCTGGTACACAACGTTGTCAAAGGAAGAGTTAACAATACACTGTGCAAATGTAACAATGTTTGGGATGGAATCAGAACTGCAAGGTTTGAAGCTGACAAATGTATCCGTTGATCTTTCGCTTGCGCTAAACCCAGACAGGTTTTTAATATATGTCATAGCTTCAGTTCAAGCACTAGTTCTGCGGGAGCTCTCGTTAAATCACTTCTTTAGAATTCTCCCAAAATTTTGTATGCTTTCGTATTTATTTTGCGGTAGGCCCAGTGCTGGATCAGTTGGAACGAAACACTACAGTCCACCATCAATAGCTTTGTGGACCGTGAAACCCGACGCAAGACTTGGTACAAAACTGTCTGAAAGTGGGATGAGGATTCCGACTACAAAATTTTCTTCTTCAGTTGTAGATATGTTGCACCTGCTGGTCTGCCTTGGCGTAATGTGTGACGATTCCAAAGTAAAATTTTGCTTTTGAGGCGTTTCTTATGCTGAAATAAAATCTCGTGATATTCCTGATCAGTTTTTCCTCTTGAAGACTTCATTTCAGTGACAGCATCTTCTGCTGTGCTCAAGGAGATCAAATAACTTCCTCTGTAACATTGTGTCAAGACAACACTATGTAAAACCCAAAATTTCATGTTTCTTCATAAAGTCTGGACTCTTTCCCAAGACTCTATTGTTGTGTAAATATTTTATTTTGAAGCTGGTATGCTTTCCGGGTTGAAGTAAGACTTCGAAATGCTTTTCTTCTGTTTATGTTGAGGATATGAAGCTGTTTGCGGAGTAGCTTCTACAACTACTATACGTTCAAGTACCTTTTTTGAAACCAAGCGTATTTTTTTGGTTCAATCTGCTTGAAAAGGGAGTAGCCCCCAAAACAATATCAGTGGTATAGTGCTAATTTCCTAAGCGGTTGAAATTGATCATTTAACTGTTAGATGCAAGTACCAAGTAAGCCAACACCGAGATCTAGTAGCCTGCTTTGCAGCTCTCTAAACAATTCAACGCGAAAACATTTTATACAAAGTGTTTCAATGCACTTAAATATGTAAAGCTTTTGCTTTGAAAAAAAATCAAGAGCTCATTGCAAAGAAAAATCTGTTCAACCATCTGTTTCTTGTAGCTAAAAGACATGCGTCATGATAAGTAAAAATCAGAATTTCGAAATGTGGGCTGTAAGACTGTTTGCTGTGTAACTAGACCAACGAAAACAGTTTTACCCACTCAAAAGCAGTCCACAATAAACAAAATGAAACCTTGATTCTTTCAAATTGCCATTGGAGCAGATCGCAACATGAGATCTTTTATGAAAATTGTGAGCCATATCTACATGCTTGGTGTAAAGATAAACAACCTAAAGCAAGCTTTAACAGCCCTGATGTGGATGTTTGTCCATCAGTTTACGAGAGACCTGTAGGTCGCAATTTTTCTATTGTGTAGACCCAGTGAAATGGCTGGGCACCTGCAGACAAACCTTCCTGACAGTTATGAATGGGCGTCTACTGTACTTCCGGAAAGCTTAGGTTAAACATTAATCAAAAGGAAAGATCTCATTTAGGCGAAAAAAGAGTTTGATTGATACAAGGGCTACTTTTCAGTTTTGTTGTACTGCATCAATTATTTTAAGTGCATATTAGCTGCGTGACATTTATCTGTTTCTATCTTCTTTTAAACTATTGGTGGGAACAGTTTTGGAGCTACTTATGTGAGGATTTTCCTGCCTCCTCAAATACCAAGGGTATATCATATCCCACGAGTTTGAAGCTGAGGTCCCAGATGTATCATTCCTTTAGCCAACAGCTTACAGTCAAATCATTCCTACTGCCAAAAACATGAATGTTTGAAACGTCTTTTTCTCAAAAAAGCGAATATAAGAAAGGATTGAACAAAGCATGAGTCTGCAGACTGAACAAACAGCGTTCATTGCATTTTTAGTCATTAAACCTTGACAAAAAGAATTGAAAATCGCCCACGTCAGATTTTGATAGGAACATTGCATTTACAACGACTTAAATTGTGACTTGCAAAATACAAAGCTGTTCGTGCGTTAGTAAAAATATATACGGCGGACTTGATGCCGGTAATGTAAACATCGCGTTGGAAAAGTTCACACTGCGTGCATGTCAAGGAAATTTTACTAAAGCGTCAACGTAGTTGTTGCAAGAGCGAGGGTAAATCACCAAACTAAAGTATCTGACGTCTTGTTTTTGCCAAGTTGAAGCAAGCAGTACAACGGTTCATTATACTTTGTGTGTTAGCTCTCCAGTGCAACTCTAATTTTGTTTTCTTTCCTTGAATATATTCAGATATATAACAAATTCACCAATACGCGTAAACCTAAAGCCGGAGCAACGCAAAGTAATGCGGTTCATTGTACGTCGAACAACAGCGTTGAACGTTCACAGGATAGAACTGAAACAGCAACCAATCGCAGTGATGCACGTTAGCAGTCTATCATATCAATTGTTAAACTGTTTGCGCATCAAGCCACGAAAAGAAAATAACTGGAATTTATTTTTTTTCAAAATTAGACAGAAAAATTTCACGTTAATCCGTAGGGCATTTCTTTATAAACGAAAAAACTGAGAAATTACATCGGTAATTTAAAGAAAAAATTGTTATAATTTTGTACTAACGAAATAGATTATAAAATGCTGCTAAACTACGCGTAAAGCCGAAACAGTGGAATGTTCCTCTCATAAACTGCAGAACCAAAAGTGATCCAAAGCATACAGATGAAATTGTAAGATGATCTGAAATAGCAACGTGGTGCTCCCGAAATCAATGCAGGTGTCTAAGAGATAGGAAGCGTTAAACGGGTCATACGAGGTATAGGACAGCGCTTGACTGATTTCATTTCATGCAGTTCTGTGTACAACTTCAAGTCCCACATGCAGCCAAAAGTTAAGTTGATGTTTCGCAAATGTTTAAGTGTATCAAACAAAAATATCATTTGCACTGTTGCCAAGTTGGTCAACTTTGTATGCAGCAAATGTACAGTATTTGTATAATTGCCCTTTTTTCCATTGCTCATTGCAATAGACAGGCTTCCGTGTGAGGCATGCAGTAGCAAAGCAATTTAACATTGTGTTGAGTGGACCGTCGCTCAGAGTTCAAATAAAGCTGGCAAAGCGTGCGTTTGTGCCAGGTCAGCACGAAACAAAAGAAAAAATGAGGCAAAACGAGAAAAAAGATGAGTGAGAACAGGCTGGGAGAAGACAAAGGGTTAAGAGAAAAGCTTTTCCTTTCAAAAGAACACAAAGACGCTTTGGATCACTTTGCTATCACTCAGCTTCTTTTCTGTGAACAATTCGCAAGCAAGCATTTGGTCTCTCGACGTGGTCAACCGATTTAAAATATCAAAACAAAAATGGAAATAAACAAGGTAAGTTTGGTTAGGTCTTACGAAAAGTTGACTATTGTATTTGATAGGGATTTGTGCAAAGAATGCAATACATAGCTCTCATGTATTTTTGAGAAATAGGCAGCAGTTATCGTGTAAAATAGTTATATGTGTCAAGATTTGAAAAAAGCGAAACGAAAAACAAAGTATATTGCTTTAGTCAGCGTTTTATAATTTTCATATTATTGCAAACAGATTGCTCATTGCTCATCGTGAAATAAACTGCCCAATGCCCATGTCTGTACATAACATTTTGTGTTTTTCATTTTTGTATCTCCTTCGACCAATGCAAAGTAACTGCAGAAAAGAAATGTGCGTGCATTTTGAATAGAACACATTTCCACTGGACATTGGGAATTTTTGATTTTGTGGTTTGACTGTAAGCGTTCAGTAAAAACGAAATTTAGATGTATTGGCCACGCACGTGGATGCCAAACAACTGGTTTCAGTCAAATCAGAGAAACATGATATCTGTTTCTCCTTTGTATGACCGAGCATGCATTTCTACCGGCTTATGAAATTTAAAGCTTGTTTTTGCAGTTGTTTGGTTAGATTGGCTTTATAAAATGGCAAAGCTTTGCTTGAAGTAAACCAAAAGACAACGTGAAGATTTAGCAAGCGAAACAAATTGCTTTCGCAACAGAAATTCAAATCTGTTTGAGGTTAATGGTTTTGATGAGATTTTCAGTTCGCACGCGTGCAGTGAACTACCATTTACGAGAACATTCTGCCAATACGTATTCTAAAGTTCCGCTTTACCGCTGCGGCGACTTCAAGCATGAGATCCGGCACAGAGATAAAAGCGCAATGACAGGAGTTCCGGTTTGAATGAAACAGCTGCTTTTAGTCACGATTATGATTATATTCTTCCATGCTTTTCAATAAACACTTTTTAAGCAGACAAGGGGTGTTGAATCACGAAAATGCACAAATCAAATATTGCAAGGCAGTGGCAGGTATGTTTTTAAATGAAGAGATCGAGGAATGCAGCAAATTTTTGAAAAACGTAGCCCACTTAATTTGGCTGTGCACCATGGCATACTAATGCTTGAATGTGAAAGAAAAATCTGTCACATAGTTTGTGTCAAAGGTTGCTGTAAAGTCAAGTTTTTTTCCACTGGCTTAAAGTTGTGGTGGCTTTTTGCAATTGTGAACAATAGTTCTGGCAATAGAAAATGTACCTAACTGCGACGCCAATATCTGCCATAAAACCTATTCCCACAGAACACTGCCGGATAACGTCAACCCCACCTGTTACACAGACAGTATAGTTTTAAGAGCTATTCAAGGCAACAACAGAAATAAGGTAATAAAAATTCGGTCGAATTTGCTGTTTACCATGGGTTTGAAATTGCAATGCTCTCGTATTGTGAATCGAATCCAAGCAATTTCATCGAAGAATCGAGCAGAAAAAAATTATCGTTTCCAAACTTCCTTTCAGATAATTATTTTTTTATTCAAGAAACACTATTACGCGATACGTGAAACGCGCATATTTGGAAGATCAAGTGGTGCAAACTGACACCTCACTCCGACATCTTGTTCGTCTTGTCATATTATAGGTACTCTTTGGCTCTTCTAAAGAATAAAGCTTCTTTCTGGTTTTCTACTTCTGGTGACTTCTTGAACTAGAGAACATGTTTCACATTTTACAACCAAAGTGTACACTGTACACTCAAATTAACATGCACTGTAAATTGCTAAAGGAAGCTGATTTAGTATGTATCGATTCGTGGCAAGAAAAGCCTTGTTGATAATCATTTGGATTAAATGTTGTGTGTAGAAAACGACTATATAAATTAAATGAAACAACATCTGCCCCCAAACTTACAATGCGGTGGATTAACCGTAATACACCTTAAACCTATATAAATTGCGTATAGGAAGAAATGTTTTGCGATGGAAAACTTAAAATTTTTTGACAACGCGATTAATATGTTCAAAAATGTGAACTTTTTTTAGTATCAAAGCGCCAATTTGTATAAAACGAATGAGACCGTAATTTTCTGGCGCGACTTTGTATTTCCAACAAGTTAAAATGGGCTTTGTTGTGTTCTTCACCTTATGGCTATGATCCTATGAATCTCGGATAATGACCGAAGCAGTGCCATCTTAAGTACAAACCGCTTAGATTGGATTATTGCAAAGAGTTCAGATAAACATGATACTTCGCGACAAACTGATAAGCTGTAAAATTCATATAGCCCTGAATGTCAGGCCATTTCTTCGTATAGAAAGACCTAAGCTGCGTTGATTCAGCCATGTGATCAGAATGTTCTAAGAAATGTTGTCGAGGCAAGTGCTTCCGGCTACACCCAAGGCAAAGCAGTCCAAAGGTCGGTCAACGACCAGGTGTGATTCCATCTCTGACCTTGCTTGGTAACGTCTTGGTATGCTGCCCCCAAGCACATGAAAAACTGCTACAAGTCAATCTTTTCTCGTTTAATTAAAAGCCTTTGGACCGTCACTTTTCGAACTTTGACCCTGAAATTTTAATCTGGTGCCGACCCTCGTGAGACGAAAGTGATAGCATAGTGCTGGCATCATAAATGCTACCATCATAGAAAACAAAGAAATGCACAAAATGGCGTGAAGTAAGAGATTCATCCCAAAGCTTTTCGTTCCCTCTTCAAGGGACATCGTCAGAATGAAGTGGAGGTACAATCGAATTGGTTTATAAACAGGAAAGCAGAGTTCTCATTGGTTGAAACAGTAGCCAATAAGAAAGGGTTTAGGAGATCGGAAAAAATTAGTTCTAATTGATTGAAACAATTAGCCAATGGAAGGGGTTGATCTGCTTTTCTTGCTTATCTTGCTTCACGCCATCTTCGAGTTCTTTACCACCAAACGCTTATTCAAATGCACAAAAGTTTCATAAAATACGTATAAAGCTTTTTATACACGCTGTATATAAAAAAGAAACTGGGATATACGACTGCTAGACGGCCGTACCACTTACAAAATGCTTTTCTAATCGTTTAATCTTGTTACAAAGGTATGGAGACACACATCGCATCCCTGCGGCACCCTTTAAAATCTCTCTTGACACACATTGGTTCCTCGTCAACCTATTTGCAAGCTTGAACTACAACTTTTAACGAATCTCCAGGTGCAACATCACGCTTTGAATCGCCGGAAAACATCATTTCTGCGATTGTGACCTCATTTAGGTTACGTTGCGAGTTTGTGAGATCTGTGGGCAAAATCATAGCATCGCATTTCTCGCAGTTGTGATCATTAATTTATGGCATCCACTCAACATTACACATAAAGTTATGGAAAGTAGACACAAGTTCTTTACTGAAAAAAATGTATGCCCGCCGCTTTTCCGTAGGTTTCAATAAGACCTTGATAGTTTTTCATATACCTTGAAAGCAAAACGTCCACGAAAATTAATAGCCAACTTCAATAAACTAACACTCAATTACTTTTCGTGAACCAGCGTTTATTATCTTTTTGGACTTAACTCGTCCTACAATCGTAGACTTTGATTTTTCAACACCAATAATATTTTGATAAATGTTACTAAATGCAAAACAAATGAAATATTTGCTTGCTCTTTAACGGTGATTTCGACGGTGGCACATAAAACTATTGTTGATACACAACTTTTACTGGCTGGTGCGCTTCCTAACGCTGGTATAACAGCAGCACAACCACCCAAAAAAATAAAAAAGTGGAAAAAGTTTGTTTTTGCTGTTGATTCTTTCAATTCTTTACTTGTGATATTTAAGCACCAGTTTATATTTAAGCATTAAAATGATCATAAATAATAGTTGCTGTGTTTGGAGGAAAACAGCAAAAGCAACCAAACCCATGTTCGTATTCAGGAACCAGCGAGTTGAGGTCCTTTCCAGGATTTAGTTTACTTCTGAGCTTTAGTCAAAGGTTCTTTGGTAGCTTTCTTTGTCTTTGTGTGCAAACAATAGAAACAAAAATACTTTTTTCAAAGAAATGGGTGATAGATTATGACGGAGTCAAAAGGAAAGTTTTGATCCATTGCCATAGAAACGTGATATACGATCCATCAAATGTAAGCAAATATGAACAACACTCCTTGAAGTTAGGAAGAGGAATCTTTGTTTTATATTTACACAATTGACGTCATCACCCCATCTATTAAAAACAATCTTTTTGTAAAAGTGAGACCTATTCAAAGAGCTTTAGCATTATGGTGCTTTGGAAAAACTAAGTTTGATAAAAAAACTGTACGGCTGTTACGTTGAAAAGTACTAGACCAGGGGATGTATTCATCATATTTGATATCCTTATTAGCTCTTTTGCTACTTTTCTGGGTAGAAACGTGGCAATATGATACAAAAGTAACAGCTTTAAACAAAAGCACTAAAAAGTTTTTCTGAAAACGCTGTGTGTTTTTACCATTTGGGTTTTTATGTTTTTTACTTCGATCGGTTATTTTCAAGGGGGCAGGTGTTGTTTTGTGGGCACGGCGAAGCGTGGAAATTCTGTGGTTATCACTCAACCTGCTATATGCAAAACTTTAGATGACCTAATTAAATATGAAGTTTTTATCCTGAGTGATGCCGATGTCAACGTGTTAAATGAAAAATGGTCAATATTTTTTGGTCTTGTTGAAATAATTGACATTTCAGTCGCCTCAACTTGTTTTACAGCTAATCATATTCATTCTTTTGACATGGAAGCGAAATCAATGATACGACTAAAAACGGATATTTACAATATTATCGCAGTGGACCTAACCTTTGTAACCTTTTTGGTACAATAAAACCCATAGATTATTTTGTTTCGATGCATTGAACTCCCGGTAAAAATGTTTGTTTACATGTAACACTAATGTAACTGCGTCAGTGTGGAAACATGATACCCAGTTTTTCTCTTCCTTCCATAAACAATGCCAGGCTTGTGCTGGAACAGCCTTTCGAAAATCATTAAGAATAACTGCTTCTACCAAACAAGGCGAAAGAAATCATTGCTGCAGTATAAAGCAGCCTTGTTCAATCATAAACATTCGATTATAACAGGAAGCAAACAAGGAGACGGCAGTCGATGAAGCGACAGAAGGTCGAGAAAAATGGGGCGGTCAGTTGGAGTTTTTGCTCTCCTGCATCGGCTATTGTGTTGGACTTGGAAATGTTTGGCGGTTTCCATACTTGGCCTACGAAAATGGTGGAGGTAAATCGTAACTGTCTTCTCATTATCTTGTTGCTGGTGTTGCATGAACAATATTTATAGATGAATGCAAAACTTTGACTGAAAAGTATGTGATGGAAATTAGTGCCTTATGGGTTTTTGCTTGAGTTAATGAAATGAACGTCATTTAAGGAAATGTTATGATTTGATGTGAACTTTTCTTCAAATTTGTTATTCGACTCTTTGCTGTAAAATTATTCCTTTCGATAGATTATGAGTCATTAGAATTGTTCAAAAGTGGCATAATTACTTCGGTGTGAGCAATGTCCAACTTTGGAGTGGTGTAAAAATTGAACAAAGATTAAGTCAAAAAATGTCTGCAAGTGTAATTGTTAGTATGAGGAAAAGTCAATTAAAACGCTGCTCTGCCAACACGCCAACAGCGAATCACTTGTAGGGCGCTTATGCGGATTTTGATATTTCAACATTATTTTCTCCTTATGTTCAGGAGCATTCTTGATTCCTTATGTGATCATGCTCGTACTCTGCGGAATTCCTCTTTTCTTTATGGAGCTGTCTCTCGGACAATTCGCCGGACTGGGCCCAGTGACCGCATGGCGTGCGGTGCCAGTTTTCAAAGGTGAATAGTAACGGAGTACCAAAAAGCATCCCTCTTCTGGCTAAGAAACCTCTAGTAGAAATTTAAGGGTCATGGCTAACGTTTCAACTTTAGTAAATCTTTCAAGCTCATTTTTCCAAACCAGTCCCTGTATGTATTTGCAGGAATCGGGTTCGGTATGCTCACTGTCTCATTTTTAGTCTGTGTTTACTACAACGTGATAATCGCTTGGGCTCTTTTCTACATGTTCGCGTCGTTCCAGTCTAAGTTGCCGTGGACGGAGTGCAATCAATGGTGGAACGTTGAGTCGAGATGCTCGCAGGTTTGCATTGTTGATTGATACCTTAGATGCTCCACTGTGAAACGTTGTTTTGGGGATACTTTCAATGATCAAGGCCCAGTTAGGAAACAAGTTAGAACAACCTTGTGCCTTTCTGGCCCCCCCAGACGGAAAATATTAAGTTTCGCTTCTATTTTACCTCTAAACAATTACTCGATTCTTTTCCAACTTACAGTATCTGGCTCTATGGGATCGATTTTGGAGTATTTGTGCAAAAATGCTTGTAAAGATGTCTGATGTTTTTAACATGAAATCAACTTGAGTCAAAAAATCCACTGACCCTATGTGACTCGAAGAATTTTTCGATTCTTGGTGCGGCGCAAAGAATATAACTTGACACTATTCTCCGAAACCGTCTGCAATCTTTTATCAATCGAGTTATGCCTGATCTTTGAACGAATTCAAAATACTTCAAGTCCCTAGGACACAGCGTTTACACACTGACTTAACATGGCATACTATTAATATATTAATATTAGTGCATAGTGAAAAAGTATGGCAAAGTCTTTACCTTTAATTTAGTAGAAGCGGCATAGTGCGTTAGAAATGCGGAAAAATGAAATTGGCAATTTCGAGTGTGGACCCAAGTTTACAGTTGACCAAACCTTTATAAATTTACTATTTGTAACTTGTAAAGGTATCTGGCAATCAAACTTTACACGAGGTTGCACATTTTTCTGAAAAAATGTGTTTTGCCGCGAAGCTATGACATGCTTCGAAATGAAATCATCTATCTTTTCTTTAGCTATTTGACTTCGCAGCGAATGCATAAAGGTTTGCACGGCAATCTTCGCCATGCGGTGGAAATGTTACATATTGAACGGCTTTTATAATTTATTGTGATAATCCCCGATTTATAATTTATTAGGCCATGTTGCGAAAAAACAATGGAACATCTTTCCTTAACTGAGTTTAGTTCGAGTCAGTTGAAAATGTTGGGAAAGTGTCTACCATATTTTAGCCGAAATCTTTGCAAAGATTGGAAGTAACATCTTCATAAGTTATCCAGATCTTTACATCTTCCAAATATAAGAAAAAGTCCTAAATCTCGGCCTAAGAATAATGTTTTCGTTTTGAATAAAGTTTCATGTATTTTTGCTTTTCGGTTTACAGCAGTTGCATAGTAAACACTGCCTTAGCCGCAGTTTTTGGCTTTCAAGTCAGGCATATATCTGAGAGCAGCAGCCAACACAGTACACACAGAGGCAGAACCTTTCGCCTGCCCACCTGCCGACTACCACGCTTTCTACGCTGACCGGTGTCAAGCGAAATATCTGACCTCTGCGAAATTTCTGACTTACTATTGTTTGTCAGTTATTTTGCTTCTAACAGTAAAGGGACAAAGTTTGGCGTTCATTATTTGATTTGTGTTGTGTAAATTAAAACTTTTTGGTTAGATGTCAGATTCCCACAACAAGTTGCAATACGGAAATAACTATAACCACTGAAAAATATTGGGCTTCATCATAGACCTAAATTTCTTTTTCTAACCCAAACCCAAACCGTAACCCGACACGCTTACCTAAACACTAAACCCTGAGAACTAATCATCAGTTTTCTCAGCATATTTGAAATGTAGAGCATCACTCTGTGCATGCGCACATGTCGTGAAGTGAGAAATTTCGTAAGTCAGGAATTTCACTTGACATCGGGAAATAACTTTCTGTCTGTCTACAAAACTAAGCGAGCCACAATTTGTTGAATCATCCGTCTAAATCAGTGGTTTTCAACCTGGGGTCGCGACCCCCGTGAGGGCGTGACCCCCGTGAGGGTCGTTTGCCATTTTCTGGGGTCGCGAGAGCTTCTGATAAAAATATTCATAATTTCTTCTGAATTTCATCTTTCGTATCTTGAACCACTTTTTGCTGTAACCAAAACAGTTGGATCACCCGGAAAAACTGACAGGCTACTTTATCATTTGAAATTGTTTTAAAAGTGATTATGAACATTATAGAGTTTTGAGTGTGATTATGACGACTACCATGGGCGTCCGCAGGGGGGGACGAGCATTTGCTCCCCTCAGAAATAGAAATTAAGGACCAAAAATGTCTAGAAATCCTGAAATCACCAGCTTTTATTTTCCGAATAATTGATGGTATGACAGTTTATTTGCCAGTAAAACACTCCCACTGCACAAGCGCCAGGTTCACTATTCCGGTGTCATGCAGTGATGAGTTTGCAGTTCACTCATGCGCCCTCTTTTGCCTGCAAAGGCAGGTACGAAAGTTGAGAACGGATTGTTCTACTGTTGCTCGTTAGTGCGTAACAATAACATGGCCACAAATCTTCAAAGATTAACTTCGTGTTACGGCAGCAGACGTTTTGCTTGCTTGTGACTGTTGAACGCAGACTTCTTGTCAGGCAATGCAACAAGGCAGTGACGGCTGATAGCGGCACGCCACATATATTTATACTTTGTGAAAATAAAGCATGAGTGATGTTGTAGCAATGTTTTCACAGTTTGAAAAATCCAGTGTTAATGCGATGTGACCAGTGGCGTAAAGAGAGGTTCGATCCAGGGGGTAAAACTTAGCGGAAAGGAGCCAATTGGCGACCGTAGAGGACCCACTAGCCAACACTGAGAAAAAATGTAAGAACTGCTAGCAAATCGCGATGTAATATCACAGGAAAGCACTCCTAAAAACTTCCGAAAAACGCAACAAAACAGCAAACTTCTGAAACACAAAAGAATATTAATACCGACATATAAGCTAAGTGGGGGACAGGTCCTTTAATTTAGCTTTCCAGGGGGGATGGTTCTCATCCTTGTCTCCCGTCAGCAACGCCGCTGATTATGACCAATGTGCCTGAGTACCAAACTGCACTTATGTAGTCTTCTTTTCATGCAGTATAAAAATACGTGGCTTGTTAAAATACGTCTATGCAGGCTAGTGTGATTACGTCTTAATGGCAAAAATTGAGTTTTGACGTCTGAGTGAATAATGAGTGCAAAGCTTTATTTGCTGTGGCGAGTTTTCTTAATTCATCTGCTCAGTTATGTAAAGCCTATGTGCGGTGTTCCAATTCTAGTAGGTTGTCCATAGTCATGTCAAAAAACAGGACTAATTGTCCGGTTTATTTATGATGAGCGTTTACTGTGAGAAAATTAGAAGATAAGCGTGGTTTTATATTAATTGACCATGTTGGACGAGATCCCAGACGTTTGCAGCTCTTGTTTCAAAGTGATGCTGAAAAGTCTTGATAGCAGATCCCGCAACCAGGGAGAGGGCAACCGGGCATTTTCACCCTCCCGAAATATTAAAAACATTTTCAATGGTTTGTTACAGCATTAAGCTACAATCGTTTTGCCCTCCACGAAAATATCAGCTTGGTGCCGCCCTACTTTCTAGGTAAAATAAAGTCGTGATTTGTGGTTTAGTTGAAGACCATGCAATGCTTCTTTCTTAGTTAATGGCAATGCATATGCTTACTTAATGAGAAGAATCCTGCTTTGAAAATCTACAGATAGCTTACTGCAGGGGTCTCCAAACTACGGCCCACGGGAGAAAGCATGACCGCAAAGCCTTTTCGTCCGTCCCGCGAAGACATTTTGTCAATGATCAAAAACTAATATATTTATGAAAAACAAGTTAATTTGGTAGAATGTAGCTTATTCCAAATCACTTAAATTACGTATAACTACGACGTCCGGCCCTCGAACCTTTGAGTAATAGCTTACGTGGCCCTCGGACCAAAAAGTTTGGAGACCCTGGCCTACTGTGTAAATTATTGCAGTATACCTGGGTGCTGGGCATCGCTGCCAACGAAGCGCATTTTTTGTGATTGTTACCGTAACATGGGTCGTTTTCTTTGTGGTGTAGAAAGAGTAAAGCGTTTTCTGAATGTTCATTCACACTGCACTATCAGGAACTTGAAAATTATCAGCAAAATGTCGACGCTCACCTGCACTGAAAAATTTCTGCGGACGACCATGACCAGAACAAATGCATTACATATGCCTGACTGGAAATTTTCGGAAGGGGATCTTTAGGATAAATTGGGTTGCAAAATGGGTCGCTGCATGAAAAAGGTTGAAAACCACTGGTCTAAATTGAACGCTTGGCACTGGCGTTTCTTGCTTGAGTGTAGTTGGCATTTTTCTTTCTCTTTTACATTGCAGAACGTTTCTTCAATCAACTCAACACAGCCGGTCACAACCACCACGGCTGCATTCACGACTGCTGCAATGAATACAAGCGTAAATGTTACAGCGTCACCGAAGCGTCAAGTAAGCACTGCTGAAGAATACTGGAAGTAAGTTGGGTGCAGAGTGGCGTTTGAAAATCAGCGCTTCGCATTTTAGGAAATTAGAAAACAATAACACAGTATCAAGAACTAACCAATACTCTAGTGATTTATGGACTGTTTTACAAAAGATGTATCGAAAAATCATGGGATTGTGTTGAGCTCCAATTGAATTTTGAAACAATATTGAAAGTGAAATGCACTTTGCAAACATAACCTCAATGGCACTAGAAGAAACCAACATGATAAGAATGTATCACTGAGTAACTTTTAACAACCTAATCAGCTGCAAACTTGGTGCAAGATCATGTACGCATCATTGAAAAACTGCTCTATGTTACAAAAATTCTAAGTCGGTCAAGCGAGCCAAAAGGATTGACATCGATTTATACAACATAGATACTGAATCCTATATTGTCCTGTTGTAATGCTATTGTGATTAAATTGTAACAATATTGTTGCTTCATCGTTCATAATAAATACATCTCTGATTGTTTTGTGTTGTCAAGTCATAAGCGACTGGTGTAAACACCAGCGACTGATGTAAAGGCCGTGCCCCGGTGCCAGTCTGTGATTAAATTCTTACTGGGCCGTGAGGAAGCAAGGCCAAATTGGTCCAAAAGTGACTGGACTCCCTGACATAAGCAACATACTGAGGGTTCCATTGGCTACCATAATCCCTACAGGTCAGAGAATCTCATGGCAGCAAAGGAAACCCAGAACTATCACTGTACAGTGCCATTATGACTTTCGATATTTAATAAATTTGCATGTGCCAAGCATTTATTATTTTGCTGAAGACCGCTCCGCAAAACAATGCCAGGCTGAAACCGGTCCGCAGTGCAAAAAAATTGCTGGTCACTGCTTACATGGAATGGTAACTTCCAATGACAACAAATCAAACCTTTCCCTTCAATATCTAATGCAATCCTATTATTTTATTAGGTCGTCTTTTCGAGACGCTGCCACCGAAAAACTTCTTGAAACGAAAAAGAACATTTGGTTGACAGGCATTCTTTTATCAGGATCAAAAAAGTGTAGTACCGTGGTTCTTAACCTTTTATCTACCACGCCTTTCTTGTGTAATTGTCCTTTGTTTCAAGCCTCCTGATTTTAATTAAACTGTAAAAACAAATGTATTTAATGGTAAATATGTTGATGAAACTTTCCATGCTGCAAGGCGCACAAGGGTTCGCTCTTGCTGGAAATTCACTGACGCCCTCTGGGGGCGCGTCCATTCGGTTAAGAACAACTGCTGGAGCAAGTATATTAAATTTTCTCAGTGCTGAATGTACACATCACGAAAAAGACCACGCCTTGGCTATATTTATTCACTTGCCCTTTACAGATATCGCGTGCTAAGAATTGACCAGAGCTCAGGCGTTGGTGACCCAGGCAAGATTTTATGGGACCTTTGCCTCTGTCTGCTCTTGGCGTGGATCATAGTTTTCTGTTGCCTCGTCAAAGGGGTCAAATCATCTGGTAAGGTAAGGCACAAAATATTCCAAGTAGTTTTTCTTGAAAAAGTAAGATCATGTAGTGTTTTATTGCATCAAACAAGCTGTGTATACATGTATGTTTGTGCTTGTAGCTTTTTTTTCTGGATTTTTATGACCCCTTTTAAACGGATCAATATCTCTTCTCTTTTTGAAAACGTGTTTAGTCACCATTTTCCGGAACACGAAGGTTTACTGCTCAGGTAACCTCTGCCCAATTTGGGCTAACGGTTCTTCTACTTAAATTTCAAATTAGTTAACGTTGACGTAGCAAGCTGGTTCTTCCATTAGCTAAATTTGTAGAGGCTCTTTCGGGCAGTCCTATCGAAATCTGCACAAATTTTGTAGTTTTCGGTGGGGAACACAAATTTGCCCAAATTGACCCATGGTTACCTGTGGTCAGTGGCGTATCTAGGGTATGGCAGGCATGGCACGTGCCATGGGCGCCACTTTGACGAAGGCGCAAAAATTGTTTGGAAAAAATTAAAAGCTTCTTTTGCAGTTGCTCGAACCTCTATTTTGCGCCCCATAATTCACAAACTGCAAAGCTGCATCAACACAGCCCCTTACCTAATAGGCTAATATGTGATAAATCGGGCGTGTTGCGCCAGCACCACAAAGCATTATGACAAAACTGCGGCATTGTGACATAACACGGCGGTCAGACATTGCGACAGAACAAGAAGGCGCGCATGCCATGCAGGGGCGTAACGGACTTAAAAGGCGCCCCGGGCAAGAAACAAGTTTGGCGTCCCCGCGATCGAACCTGAGATCTTTCGGAAGCAAATGTACTGTATTGAAGAAATTACTTGTGACATTGCTTGGGCTTTTCGGCGTCCTCTGCAGTGATTCGGCGCCCCCATAGTGATTTGGCGCCCGGGTAATTGTGACCCCTTGTTACGCCCCTGATGCCATAGCTACGAGATCTCGTCCTTCTCACGCTACAAGAAAGGATAGGTCAGTCCGTACTGCTGTATTACAAACAAGAAGATGTTAGTCAGAATCTGGCTGCAGAGGTATAATGAGGTTAGATGGCGCCCAGATCAAGAAGCGAGTTTGGCGCCCGCATGTTCGAACCTGAAGTTTTTTGGAAGCAAATGTACTACGTATTGAAGAAAGTATTTGTGATGCGACATTGTTGGAACTTTTCGGCGCTCCCCGCAGTCATTCAGCGCCCCCATAGTGATTCCACCCCTGGGAATTGTGTCCCCATCGTTATGGTCCTGCTGAATAATTTAATGTGCGATTGAAATTACATGTGTTCCATATTAAAAGAAATTGTCGTTTTTACTTGCAATACGTTGTTTTACTTTTTTTGTAAGATATAAAATTTTAGCATGCGGCGCTGTATAGACCTATAAACTACGATAAGGTTATTAGTTGAATGTTTTGATTTCTTCATAATAAAAATGAATGAGTATAGAAGTATATTGTGGTCCTCACGGATAATTTATATTTTATTTGCTGGAAAGTTTAAAGAAAAAATAAACACATATATTTTCCGTTTTAAAACATTTGTCTTCTTCATGGTTTAACTTCGTAAAAATTGTACTTATATCTAATATTTAAATTATTATGAAGGGGCGCACTTTTAAACTCTGCCATGGGCGCCACTATGCATAGATACGCCACTGCCTGTGGTGTAGCACAGTTCCAACACAAAGTTCATTCTTAAGGTAACCTTGACCAACTTGGACAAAAGAAGTTGGTGCACGTAGGTTCACTGGTCAGCCACGCCAGCAACCTCTGACCGAAGTTAGCGTCGGAGTAGATCACACGAGTGTGAGCACTGACGACGCAGATCAATTTGGCGCGAATGTCTCCTGCTCAGCTTGTAGTTTTCATTAAGAAACAGGCAAGAGAATGTATGACGTCTTCGCCGCCAAAGGAAAGAAATTGCAGCTAGACAGGGTCTGCACCCTGATGTGTCTTAGTTCACTTGTGGTGAAAGGTCAAAGCATTTTTGTCTTTCGTTTGAGCGAGTTCGTCTTTCAAAGCAAAGCATTGTATTAAGGATATCATGAATCTTTTGCTTCTCTTTCCCTAATGGACGTTTCTAGAACTTTATCTTAGCCAAAAACGGCTTGCTCCTTGTTGTGCTGCGCTTGTGATGAAAAGCGAAAGCATTTTATTGAGGACATGAACTTTGAGACTAAACAACGCTGTGAAACCTGCCATCTAAACAGAACAAAACGAGGTTCACGTGCCAACGATGCGGAGCACCTGTCTGCATTGATCACTTTAAAGTTTTCTGCAAAGATTACACACACCACCGGAATACTAACCCCGGCTGATTTCCACCCGGACACGAGTGGTGGCCACGTTTACCCTAGGTGAAAATTGACATAGTTAGTGTGAGTTCAGGTGAAAATCACCCGACATATTGGTTGGTATGAGTTTGGGGTGAAAATCATCCGGCGTTACGGTTAGTGTGAGGTTGGGGTGAAAATTACCAGACGTTATGGTTAGAGTGAGTTGTGAGTTTTTTGTTTTCCTGTTGATGCGTTGACATTGTAAAAATTGTTGAAACTCCTCTAAATTATAGTTTTCATATTTCAATTTGGAGAAAGATTGGTGCAGAGTTTGGAGGGGCCTTAGCCCACCAAATCCCCCTGTGGCGACGGGACTGGCCATATGCGAGACATGAAAGTCAATAGCAGTTCCGCGATCAATCTGATTGCCCAACAATTGTCGTAAAGCATTTGCTCATTTTAGACAATTTACCTTATGTGCCTGATTGTCGTAAAAAAATTGCCCATTTTGGGAAAGGTTGATTAATGTGGCTTAAAATTACAATGATAAAGAAAGAATTTCATGTTTCAACCTAATTTAAATTTATTGCAGATAGAACCACATGCTTGAAATGAGGATCTGTTTAAACCTTAAACCCACCACCAATGACGTTTACTGCGGAATTTTTTTACTTTTTCGTTCAGCACTTCCCACATTTTCATTTGGAAAGTTGATTTTGTTCTTTATCATAGAAAACATTTTTCCAAATTAATGTGTTGTGTCTTTCTGATCGGATGAGCTGCCAAGTTGTACAAAAGCTCGCGCGCGCGTCTGAACCTGTCAGTTACCCAAGTTTAAGCGAATAAACAAAATCCACCCATTTTCAGCAAGGACAATAACGGTGTTTGTGTTTAGAGGTTACCTAAGCAGGGTTATAATATATTTCCTGACCATTAACTTCATTAGCTAGAGATTCTTTATCAGCAGTGACACATTTTTAAATCTATAAGATACTTTGCTTAAGCACACCTGGTGCGTCGAAGTTTGAAGTTAACTGGCCTCTACACCATGATCCCCAGCAGATAGCTTGAATACACACTTTGTCAGAAAAGTCCTTGACCATTCATATTCATAACTTTGTGTTTTTCAGCGCATAGTGTTGAAAATCGACAGAGCGCCAGTGGTCGTTTTATGAAAAACAACGCAGTGTCATGTAAGCTTCAAGTTAAACGAATCATCTTTATCTAAGCATATTGTGTAACAATATTTTCGGGACCAGTGGCAGAATTGAGTTGGCAACCTGAAAGAACTTTGAATCGCAAACTTCACCAACAAAGAAACTGTGAATTAAACAAAAATATAGGTTCGTTTTTTCCTTCGATGTCGAAAGCTCACACTCTCCTTCTTGGCACAACTACCGCTATTTCACAAGGTCCAGAAACTGGACTGTGGCATACTTTCTTGCCAGCAGCTCGTGCAAAGTGTTTGCTCTGAAAATAATTTCCTCACATTTTTGTATCTCCCTGTAGGTATTTCTTTGCTGGTGTGCCACTTTGGCAGATTTTACGAGTTTGACAAAACCCTTCTCATCCCTTCCTACTTCGTTCCACAGGTTGTCTACTTCACTGCAACATTTCCTTACATCATTTTGATCATACTTCTGATTCGAGGCTGCACACTCGAGGGAGCCGTTGATGGGATTATTTTTTACGTTAACCCGATATGGTCAAAACTTGCTGATGCCACCGTAAGCACTGCACGGAATATCACGTTTGTCACTTGCCTTACTTTTTTTGACGTCTGTAAGAATCCACAAGTTGCTATTTGCATGTCTTACAAACTTTACTTTCAGCATAGTATGTTTATTTTCCTTAAACTCTGTTACATAAAATTTAACTTAGTTTTTAATTTCTTGCCTGGAGGCGGATTGAGAAAACCTGTTAAAATGAAGAAGATGTTACAATATGTTAGAAAAAACACACACAAAGATATACAATATGTTAGAAAAAACACAATATGTTAGAAAAAACACACACAAAGAAAGCAGAGAAAACAACCATCTTCCCCTTTTGTTGGTGCAATTTAAGTTAAGATCATGTTAACGACATAATGATTTGGTCCTGTTTATATCACTAAGAGAAAAAAATCTCTGCACCGTCGGGTCACCCACCCCTTGTTCACCACTGATACACTCTCTAGTAGACTTCAGGTGCAACCCTATAGATGGTTTTATTTTAAACCACGTCTTTTTCACCCGTATGTGTTCTGACAGGCAACCACTCGTTAACGGAAAGCACTACTGTTTGGGATGAATACCTTGCGTGCAAGCAACCAGTTTGTGCAATGGCATTTATTCTGATTTAACAGTGAATCTATATTTTCGTTTGTCTGAAATGCAGGTTTGGAGTGCTGCTGCAACTCAAATATTTTACTCGCTCGGCGTCGCTTTTGGAGGTCTGCTCACATTTGCTTCTTACAACAAGTTTAACAACAATATATTCAGGTATTCAAATAATTTTTTTCGGTTCTACTAGCAATATCACCGAATGCGTGCTAATTTTAGAGTTATTGAACGTTAAACGTTTTTATGTGGATCCTTTGCATAAGGCCTTTTTTCGTAGTGATAACATTGCCGTTGTTGAATGAATTTGAAAAGAAGTTTTGGGATCATGCAGAGACACACTCATCGTATCTCTTGGCAACTGCGGTACCAGCGTGTTTGCTGGTTTTGTCATCTTTTCGGTCATTGGTCACATGGCTAGGAGGCTCGGAGAAAATGTCGAAGACGTGATCGACCAAGGCCCAGGACTTGCATTCATAGCTTATCCGCAGGCGGTAGCTCTCCTACCAATTCCTCAGCTGTGGTCCGTTCTTTTTTTCTTCATGCTGCTGACTCTTGGTTTGGATAGTCAGGTAGGACAAAATTTGAAAACTTTCTTTTGAAAGCAAAAAGAGTAAGGAAATTGGTACACTACCTGTAGAATGTTTGACTCGCTCAAAGTGTGTGGCAGGATGTTTTTGATTAATACTTGGACTCTTTCTACTAAGTTCGCAACACTGGAGACGGTAGTCACTGGATTCATGGATGAATTTCCAAAGTTTTTTCGGAACAGAAAGCCTTACTTGACCTTGGCAATTTCAATCGTCGCCTTTCTGCTTGGGCTTATTCTTGTAACGGAGGTAACTTAGTTTAAAAATGCAAAAAATTATGTTTGTAAAATTTCTGTTAATGTGCTATCTACAACAGCATTGACAACTCATAAACAAACACTATAGGCCCGATTTTTAAAAATCGAACTTTCATTGAAGTTTTGCACAGTTAGTTTCTAATCTTTTTGTATTTTTCATATCTCCTGTTGAAAAACGTCCAACTCAACAATTTTTGGATTTATTTGTTGCTTTATTTCTGAGATTTCTAATTAGGAAAAAGGATTTTAGCAGCTTTTTGGTCTGAATAAGCAAGAAAGTAAAATATTAACAAAAACTCTTTTGGTTGTTGAGGTAATTTTTTTTCATAACCATACAAATGTTGCAAAAAATGAATTCTACTGTGGTGTGCATCTCGTGTGCGCGAAGTACAAATATTTGTTGCAAATAAAGGTTGCAATTAAGAGTTTCGACAAGTGACCAACTTGCAAACGTGCGCAATTTGTTTTTAATTCAGGGTGGATTCTACTGGTTCAATCTTTACAATTATTACTCGGCATACTACGGCTTGCTTCTCCTATCTCTAACAATGTGTTTGGTCATGAACTGGGGATACGGTGAGCCGTAGTTTTAAAATTAAATACACTGTGAATATGTTAAAAATTTTGAAAGAGATGACTGCGTTTTTACTTGTGGTATTACTTTATTATTACTATATTGTGAACAGCTTTTTCTTCTTCTTGCTGCTGTTGTGTGGTTTGAATTTCATATTGCATGCTTCATAAATGTACTCGACCAAATTAACTGAAAAAGCTAGTATTGCACTTGGAAGCGAACGTGAAACACATTTGTGTAAAACGATTTAGTTCAATGTAATCAGGTATCCCGAATCTACATATGTGTTGCTGGACTAAATTACGCTTCCAACCCAACCTCCTCTTCTTTGCAGTAGGCATAAATGTGCTGCTTTGCTGTAACTAATGTAAAAGCTGTTGCAGGTTTTTTCTTCACCTCTCGCTGGCGTTTCAACAGAGACATCAAACTTATGCTTGGATTTGAACCCAGCTGGTATTTCAAAATCACTTGGTCGTTAGTGACTCCATTAGCTCTTGTGGTGAGTCAATGTTTATTGCCATTTCTTCAATGCACCATTGTGAAGTGAAAGTACCATTAATTCTTTGCGGTTGGTTGCGCTTGATGGTGATTGGTTTACGTTTACCCATCACTGGCAGATCAAACGCAGTTTACGAGCGTTTTTGACGAAAGGAGTTGCTGCATTTAGCTGTGAGTTGCGAACCGGAGTAAAGGCGAGGAACCTGCGTGCAGCATGGGCACAGTGTGATTTACTGCAATTTCCCCCAAACAACCACGTTGCTCTCTCAAGCGGGTCCATTTTCCAAAATGCTGCCTCTCTGAATTCTTTTTCGCTCTTTATTTTTTTTCTCCATATTCTCAATGTCCTCTTTTCCCACCGTCCCTCCAAACAGCAGGTCAGACGCGCCACTGGGTGATGATCATTTAAATATCTTGCAGCAGAAAAAAAGATGGTTGAGTTCATTTGCTCCTCTATTAACTACCAGTGTTTCCGCTGGACTGTGAAAAACTCGACTTTTGTATGTTGTTCCTGGATTTGCGTGTTTATCCTGCCCTCACATTAATTTAAAGAAAAATATCATTCTGTAAACTATAGCTTTTTTCTTCTGGTGAGCAGCATTCCCTAAACCTGATCTCAATGCACAAAGTTAGGTGATGTTAAACAACATCATATCCCAGTCTTGAACATGAAAATTGACTGATTTTGACTAAGGTCACATGATTGCAACATTAAAGCAAAGCACAGACTTCTGCGCATACGCGTCTTGCTATAGCTGTTGGAAAACCGAGCAATAATGAAAAATCCCAAAATTGCGCGCTTGATCTACATTAAATTCTTAAGTCTTTAGTGACGAAGTGAATAAATATTACCATCCACTTGCGTCCTCACCAGCTAGTGCCCTTCACAGCTGTGGTCAATCTTTTGTAAGTTTTGATTTGCAGTTGTACTGTAGAGTTGGGCACGAGTTATTTTTGGAAAATTTTGAAAAATCTAAAGTAAACATTTCAGAGAGGCGGGGGACTCATCACATTTCTTTCAGTGAAATAAGCCTTCATTGCAAAGAGGTGATTACACCATTATGACCAACCTACTGTAATTGTGGCTGATAGTTAAGGGTGGCATCAGCCATGGTAATAGAAACCTGTAACACGAACTGGTGGGATCCCCTCAAGCGATGCGAAAGGATCTTAGAAAATTAAGATAATCATGCCAAGCTGTCATAAAGTTTTGAAATGTAAAAATATAAAAGTCAGGGAGTTATGTTTCCTAGCCAGTGAATATGAACGGACTTCAATTGCTGCTTACACCACTTCCATATCGCATGAATCACTGACACCACAAGTTTGGTACATCGGGACTCGCCAATTGGTGTTTGTCTTTCGATGTTTAAACATTTCATTCTAAACCCGACGTAAGGTCAGACGATGCGCAGCCACTGAAAGACAAGCAGTGGAAGCGAATAAATCAACAAAACCCAATGCGGTGAAATCTTAGCAGTCATTTCGACGACACAATACCTTGACGAAAGCAGACGCAGTCTTGCCTAAAATGTATTCTGATTCTATTCGCAGCAACATATTTCGTGTGTCACAAAAGAGAGTTCCAAATGCAACTGTTTTGGCCTTAACCTGCGGTAATGCGATCGCAATTTTATAAAACAATATGTATTTTGGCGATGGTTATAGCTCAGTTGGACAGTGACCAGCGTCAATCAAAATTTGTTTTTTCGGCCCATGGTCACAGAGTGAATCGAAGTAACGTTCTTTGGGCAAAAACGTTCATCCCCATCTCGTTTCTAAGAAGCACGATTCAGGCTGCCACTTGCCGCTGACTTCAGTTGCGCACGCATAAACTGTAGTAGCAAATTTACTTTGCAGTTTCTGATAATCTATTCGGGAATCTACGCGTCGACGATTTCTTATCAAGGCGTACCTTACCCCAAGTGGGCTGACGACCTTGGAATTTGCATGAGCGTGTCGGTGGTAGCTACTGTACCAATCTATGCAATTCTGAGAATAGGATATGCCTACTTGAAAGGAGAATCAATTCGCAAGGTTCGTTGTATAGGTTCTTTATCAGCTTGACTAACTGAGGTAACCAGTTTAATTTTTACTAAGATAAAAAAATATTGCCTAACTGCACGACAGCCTGTTTTATTAAAATTTGGTTTTCTTCTGTTTTTTTTCTTGGATTGCCTCTTCAAGTTACTTTGCTTTTGTGAGGCACACTTTATTAAAAACGAACAAACCACGTGATTGATATTTCTGCAGTTGTTCTTGCCAAGCAAGTTGTGGGGACCTTCGGACAAAAGCATCGATTACGATTACCTTGACGGAGCTAGGTCAAACCATGACTTTGTGGCAAATTTTGGAACGTACACTCAAAACGTTACTGACGACGTACTTGCAGCATACGGAGAACCATGGAAATCGCAACTGTAGATCGCTTTTATGACTTGAAAGAACAGTGTTACTTTTACAGTTGCACTTTAGAGTAATTTTCCCTATGGATCGCGTAATTCCACAATATACTTACCGTAGTCACAGTTGCCCGACCTAAGCCTGGTGAAGATCAGGGATGCAGTGGGGCTGGAAGCCGTGGTCACGGCGTTACCACACCTTTTTCATGTTTTGCTTTGAAAAGAGTTCGAAGCTGTTTAAATAGTGTCTAGTTTTTTGGTCGATACCTCTTTTACTAGCAGTACATCCCTGGTGAAGATAGACATGTTTTTAACTGTTATTTGCAAACTGCCTGTGGCTTGTGAGATCTACCGTAAACTAAAGGAATGTGCGTTGTGACATTGCGATGCGTCTCCAATAAAGTAAAAGATGTCTCCAGCAATAAGACATGAAAACGTCAATATTAGTCGACTCTGCTTTATGCCTCAGCATATCTCTTTGACGTAGTGCATTGTGGCCGGCTTGTATGTGCGACGGTTAGTGACGGTTTTACAAATGTGCGTACGAGGTGAATATGTACACCACGTGAATGTGAACACCTCAACACCAGGTCATTCACGTTAAATTACGGAAGCGGAAGTCGGCACACTTTGAACTGTTCAGTAGCTTCATTTTTTTGTGTGGCTAGTAATAGGTGCGATTGCGGTAATTCACGCTCTTCTAGATTTTGCAAGGGAGCGAGTTCGTCACGATTCGGGTCGCGCAGACCCGACGATAGTATTAGTGTGAGGCCGTGGGGTGCGCATAACCCCACTATATGGTTTATGGGGACAGAGCCTGTAAAAAGCTGAAACTCATTCAAGGCATGCTTCTATGGTCGTGTTAGCAGTATACAAAAGAAGTTGTTTACGCCCATAGTTTTTTTATGAGCAATTGAATTTTAGGCATGCCTGACACCTTCGCTTTATTTGGTCTACTTACTTTTCACCAAACATCGTTTCATGTTAGAGTAAAGTAACTTTGTAAGTGCTCAAATTGCTCAGTGAGACTTATATTTTCAGTGTAGTTTTTGTGATAAACTGCAGTTGAAGGAAAAGGTATTTTTTATTTTTGAAAACCGGGTCAGGCAGACCCGACGATATCATTAACGTGACAAAAAAGAAACGATGGTATTTAAGGAGGAAAACCAAATACTTTGTTCTGATATTTTGAACCGATCAGGGTGTTCACCAAGAGTGAATAGAGGTGAAACTGGAGTCAGAACCGTCGGGATCCATAATGTTTGGAACGCATCAGAAATAATAAGTTATTATTAAACTGAAAGTGAGTTTGCTCTCTATCTATCTTTTCTGTGATCTCAAGAAATGTCTTAAATGACTCAAAAATTAACATGGCCGATTAGTTACAACAGTTTAAAAATATTGTTTTTCGGAAAGGTACCATGAAAAATCTGCCATCCTGAATACAGCGAGACTAAATAGCATTTTTAATTCTTTGTAGCGCGTATGAAAGACATTGATCAGCTGCTAGGCTTGAGAATATTCTAGGAGCTTCAAGGGAACCATTTATCAACTGAATAAAGTTTTATTTTCATTTTACGTTTTTTTTCAGAAAAGCACAGTGATTCAAACGTGGTTTCGAGCCACAAAGGTTAGCGTTATAAAGCCAAAACTCTGTCTCATGCAACCGTGTGACACAACACTGGATGCTTTTTTGAGCTAAAAATGCCCATCATGCATTGTATCCTTCATTTTTTGTTTTGCTGGGCTTGCTTGTCTGTCGCAATGCCATTGCGAGCATAGCATGCACAAAGTTGCAGTTGTTTAATAATTAAACTTCTGTGTACTGTGGGAGTAAAGAACGGGACAGCCATTTTATCACGAACATTTACGACAAGATGGACAAAGAAAGTGTTACAAGCTTCCACAGCTCTACTGGAAGCTGGAGAAACAAAGGATGGGTTGTTAGCTACATTGGAATTATATCCTTAACTCGAATTGGCCATGTAAGTGCAATGGTAAACACACATATTCGTGTAATATGGTTTTAGTTTCATAGCTTTGCGCTGTGGACTTCAAACGAATCAAAGCAGAATTATAATTTTTTAATAGTTTTATAGGAAAGCTTTAGAGGAGGAGAAAAATGCCGATAAAACTAACGCAACAAGCGCAAAGTTGGTCGCAAGAGTAGATACTTCGACCCGCTACTACGCCTTTAAAATGGTAAAACATAATGCGTATTCCATTTGCTAAAAATACAATGATTTGTTGGCAAGTAATCTGCATTGTGCAGTGTATCTAAATTGTTTATTGCAGCTTTAAACATTTGCAAAAAAACTCAAAAAGTTTTGCTTTTGTTCACGTCGACGCGTTGCTCATTGACGACCAGCTGGTTTGAAATATCTCTGTAATCCAATGGTAGTTTTGATTTTAGCAGATTTCAGATTTTAGCAATAAACTATAAACAGATTTACCCAAGCTCGATAAAACTTTCATCGAAAATTTCCACTACTTCAGGCCACTGCACGTTTTCTGTTCAATTTCCCATGACAATAACAGCGAAACAATTGGTTAATTGTTTTCTTTTCTTTATTTACCAATTAGGGATGGCGGAACGAATTTTAGTCTTGTGTTTCGGAACAGGTGTAGAGCAGTGCATATTTAGAGGGATGCAAAAGTGTTTTGCCCAAATTTACTCTTGTTTTTCCCACATAACGTATAAACAACGCGTACTTATGTAAAGACTGAAACGTACCATTGCAAACAAATCAAGCTGTTTGCATGCCAAACCCCCGAGGTCAGCTATCAGTCACAAATCAGTTTATGCCTGAATCGCGTTCCTGCAATTCTTCGCGTACAAACTAAATTCAAGGCGGCAACATTTTACCATGCACGTTCGTTGATGGAGGTGTCTCCGTATCATTAATGAATTGCAAACTGACAGATTTTTCAGCCCTGAGTTTGAAGTTACTATTGTTTATTCATTTCGTCATTACCAAGTAGTATACTTGACGAGATAAACAAAAGCAATCCTGATGAGAGTGTCTGACTATGGTGATCAAAGCCTTATATGCCCTCAACTAGCAATCAATATTATAAATAGCAGTAAATGAACAATGGTAACATTTATTGTGTTGTAAAAATGTTAGCTGATCACAATAAATCCCCAAAATAATTTGTTGTTCATGCAACCGCGTGTGAAAGGTGTTGTTCATCGTTTCCATTTTTCAATTTTTGTCGAAAGGCTGTTTTTGAAGCTATAAGCTATGTCTTCCCACACAATCATGCTAATAGCTAAGATTTGTCATCATTTAGCATAAATGTGTTCATTTGTGTTAGTCACAATCGCAATCAGTCTGGAAACGGAGTTAAAGATGAGATTAAGACAGGCCTGCACAACATACGACACGAGGGCCGCATGCGGCTTATGCGGAGCTTCTAAAAGCTTTCGCAATTGCAAAAAATTTTGTAACAGACCCAGCTTCGGGTATATAAGTACAAGGGCAACCAAAAGTAAATAAAGTCAAAAATTTTTTGCCGTTTCGAAAGTTTATGAAACGTCCACAAACCAAATTTTACGCTCATACCATGAGGGAATTCCAAGTTATTAAGTCAAATAACGTCAAAATTATCATTAGGTCAAAATTTGTCGTTAGGTCACACGTATTTTTGCAGCACAGTTTTTTCTCTTAAATATCGTTATTTTATTGAAACTACAACATATATTGATATGCTTCTGCAAGTTTAGTTTCAATTCTGTAATAATAGCGGGTTCATTGCCATTTCTGACATAATAATATTGTTTTGCCCACTACTGTACGATTGAATATTGTGTAGGACAGGCATGGAAGGCGACAAATACGGTCTTACGGTACTTGTTTTGGTAAATGCTCAATCCATTATCTAGGCCAGTGATTTTCAACCGGTGTTCCGCGGAAAACTAGTGTTCCGTGAAAGATCGTCAGGTGTTCCGCAGGAAATTTGATAAGTTTGACCAGTGTTCCATCGAACACCGGTCGAAAATCACTAGTTTAACGCAATGAGCGTAAATATGTTTTCTTTCGTGAAAGTAATTAGTTTTAGGAGCAAACGAATAGGACTTTCTTGTTAATTTTAATAAATTAAAAGAGCCAAAACAGAACTAAACATCATAATTGTGATTATAAAATTTTGTTTGGTGTTCCCAAAATTTTTTTATTGCATAAAGTGGTCCGTGATGCAAAAAAGGTTGAAAAACACTGCCCTGGTGAACCAAAGCTACACTGCCAAAATTTTGACAGACAGGTGCGGTTGCCAGATTCAGTATTTAAAATTTGGCTTGGCGCCTATCCTGCTGATTCATGAAAATCCTGTTGCGAAGTGTGCAATAATACTGTACAAATCATAGCGAAACATGTGAACTTTAAAGGCAAGCTGGTAGCAAAAAGCACCCAGACAGGGTCAAAGAACCTTTTGTGTGATCCCGAATGTGAATAGCACAAAGTTTTGAGTGACAAAGACCAGACTTAAAACGTTTGTAGAGGTTGAAGCTATGCTCAGTCTGTTTGTCGCTGAGCATTGCTCTACTGTGCATAAACACATGCGGCCATTTGAAAGAGATTGTTAAAAGCCGTGTGTCATGCAAAAAGGATCTTAGTTGCACTTGCGTTGCTCAAAATGTCAACGGAAAAAATTGTGGGCCGACAAGTGTGGTGGCTGGCCAACACGAACATTTTCTGCCGTGTCCAGTGAAGACGCATGACCAAAAATTGATATGTAACTTTGTAAGTTGATTTTAATCATCTCAAAAATAGCAGATTTTTTGGCAGAGTTTCACTCAACTGTGACAAGATTTTTAGCAGGATCTAGCAGTTTTTGTGACACCATTTAGCTGTTTTATGCGACAACCATCTGGCAACACTGTAGTAAAGCCTCATATCCAGTATTACGAATAAACGCGAAACGTGCTAGTACGCGAAAGTTTTTCAATGGTTTAGGTAACCTATATTTAAGTGCGGCTTACAATCAACGGCGCCTTGCATTTATAACCGTTTTGTGCGGTTTACAATCGAGTAAATACGGTAAGTAGCCCTACAGTACATATTAGAGTAGAAAACCCCACCTTTTTGCCATCATTTTAGTCATTTTGTATTTCTTTGAACAAAAAACGCAAACACTGCAAAGATCATTCCGAAAAATTGAAGGATATACGAGTACTTCCAAGTTCCAAAATCTAAAGATCTGGGCGAAAAGTCTTACCCGGCAACGCTGATCAATTGAAATTTGGCTTGCGCATCATCTACGATTCTCAGGTAACAATAATAACGATGAACGCAGTTCCAATGTACTTACCGTAACAAACTCCAATAGGAATGACCGTAATTGCTACGAGTAAAGCAGTTGTGACTGAGTTCCACTTTTGACTCGTCTTCATGACTGCAATGTTGGGAAACCGATGTAACAAAAAGTGAACCACAGCTATGCCAGTTCTAAAATCCTACGACACAGAAATCAGCCTTCCTTTCGTTACTGACAAACGCAGCTAAAAACTAGCAGTAACCTACGGTTTGAAAACAGTAGGAAGTAATATGCCTGAATGACCAACCGCAATACCATGACACGCCAGCCTTCGCTGTTTCACCACACCTAGGCGTGAGGCCCGTTTGAAACTGCTTGAGCAGCACCGTGCTGAAAACAAGTTGCTCGCTTCGGACAAATCCACAGCGCCCGACCCTGCAGTCATCCCGTGCTTGGCGAACAATGATTCACGCACGCACGAAGCCTTTTTTGCACGTGAACGAACTATTTCAGCTGGCCTGCGTAGTTCACGTTTAACAACCCTTGAATAAAAGTGCATAAACGCGATGTTGTGCTCGAGGTCGAAGTGACGTTCTGCAAGACAATGGTGTTCAGCTAACTTACAAACGTTGAAGTAATGTTTTCAGCCAGTTGCATATTGACAGTTTTTGTACTTGATATATGGCAAAGTCTCTATAATTTATGCTTGATCTATTCTAGAGACACGCCTCAATCAAAGCATAGATTTGCCTTGCACTTTTATTTTGTGTTTTCACAGACGGAAATTTTATCCGATTAATATTCGAACATTGCTGGATTGCTTTGGCTTATATTTGGGTATTTCTGGTTTCGGGACGCTGGGATATACTGCGGATAATCCAACAATCCTGTTCGTGTTCAAATACGGCTTTGCCTTTGTATACGTGGGAAGGTGCTGACAACATACTGTGTTTCCCGATAATAGAACTTATAATAATTTTCACTCCGAAATTTACACTAGGGCTTATTTTCGGGGGATGTCTTATTTTGATATATTAAAAAATGAAGTTACAAAAAAAAAATTAAGAGATTTTCAAATAAACAAAAATTATGAAAAAATATCTACATTTACTTATAATTAACATGTTTTTTATTCAGAAACCCGTTAACAACAATTTATTCAAAAACAATCATATCATCATCCTCTGGAATGTCTTGCAGGTCATCGGTTTCCAAAATTCTAGCGGAGTTTTCGAATGATTTGATTGGCTGAGATTAGGGAAGTTTTGTCGTCATCAGTCAACTAGGGCTTATTTTAAAGGTGGGGCTTATATTAAAATTGTTGTATTTTTCGTTAAATACAGCACAAACACGAACGGTACCGAGGAGCAAGTAGCAATCAAATAGTAGAGAGTTCGAACTCAATCATAGAATGGGGTAAGAGAGGCAGCGCACTAACTAATGTACTGTGTACGATTGCCCTCAGTGCCACTTTATCAGATCTGTTGCCATTACAGTTAGGATTCGAACATTTCAGTACACTAGTCTAAGCTAAATTTAGTTTGCTAAGATCGAAGTAAGTCATTCAATGTGTGGCCCTGGCTCAGATATTGATATAGTTTTTGGCTCAGTAAGCCATTTGGGTTGGACATAGCTGGACTATGTCAACAAACTACCAAAATACCTATTGCAACAGTTTCCCCACTATTTTATCTTATTTTAATCATTCGGCTCTTGACGGTATACCTGAAAATTCGTCAGAACCGCAGTGCTTGGCTCCCAACCAGTAACACTCTCCGTGGCCTTGGATAGTTAGTGCATTAATGCGTTACACAGGACAATGCTAGTTTGATTTTTACATCATCAGTTTTATATCTTGTGTTTTATAACCTTTTTTTACGAAACATGGAGTCGCAAGGGCATCAAATGAATTGGTTCCAAAGTGGCAAACATAGTTTTTATTTTTGGGATCAAATCAGAATTTTAGTATATTCTAATCTACAGAAATCGCCCCCCTGGAAACTGAAATCGCCCCTTAACGCATAAAATCGCCCACTGGGGGGCGATTTCGCCCACGTTGAATATCACTGAACTAAATAATCAAAAATATGGAACTTTGGCACATGGATTTTATCAAGGCAGTTTGACCCTATTTGGCGATTTGCATTTTGACAATGAGAGATGGTCAGACCAGAAAACAGTTTCAGGGGATGGAAAATACAATTTATTTTCAGTCGCTGTTCACGAAATTGGTCATTGCATCGCACTCTTTCACAATACTGAAGATAAAGACAGTGTAATGCAGCCTATTTATAAACCAGGATTTAGTGTCGAAAACAAAAACAAGATACTTTCTGAATCTGATATTAAAACAGTTCAAGAAATGAATAGTGGGGCAAAAAATGTAAAAGTAACGGCAATTTTTAACTCTAAGAAAGCAAAAGTCATTATAAAAAAGCTTGAAAAAAACTCAAAACCAAAAAAAGTAAAGATTGCTCACACCTTGAAACCAAAACATTTCAGCGAGACAGGGGATATTTCTGAAGAATCATTTGAAAATCTCTTGAAAAAATTAGTAGACATCAATCATGCTGAATTTGTGGCAAAAAAAATTAGTTTTGAAAGCGTAAGCGAGGCCTGAGCGACAGGCGGCTGTGTAAATGACAAAAGGATTAAAAAAAGGGAGATAGACAACCCTTACGAAGCTGAAGAAATAGTGAACCATCAAGAGTCAACTGAAAGCAACTGTAAAGCAAACCCTGCTTTACAGTTGAACTAATCAATTTATGGTATGGAGTAGTCTGATTTGGAACAGTCGAATTTGACTGCCTTGAACAGTTGAAGGTGTTGTGGGATTGATTGAGAACAATGAATGTCATTCGGAGTCATAAACATGAAATCTTCACCGAAACCGTGAACAAAATTGCCCTCTCTGCAAACGATGATGAGAGCTTCATCAGGCCCGACAAAATAAATACTCTTGCTCACGGCTTTCAGGCAAAACATGAGCGGCAACGGTGGAGGTCCTGAGCAAACACAGGGGCAGACTAGTAAGGGCAAGAGGGGACTGGCAAGGGCAAGAGGGAACAGAGGCCACGATAGGGACAAGAGGAACTGACAAGGGCAAGAGGGGACAGAGGCCTCATGCCTTGGCTGACAAGGGTAAGAGGAGGCCTGACGCAAGACCCACAAAAATAGGGATTTTGAGAAAATGCACCAGGACACAGAAAAACACTCTACTTATATCGCATAGCCCTTTTAACGTTGGGAACGCTTCACTGTTTGTGTGTCTGCATGGCTGCCCAGTTGCATGCGCTTCGTGCGCAACAAAGCAAACATTTGCTCAGTGTAGAATTTTCTTAGTGGGAACACTGGTCGCAACACCCTCGGTTTCGGTTAACCATCCGAAGTAAGTCTAATGTGGACACGTTTTTCCCAGTAAAACTCACGAGAAACTTTTCTAGCTGATTTAACCAACATATAGACATAGAAGTTCAACAAGCAATCTCTGTTTGCGGGAAATCTAGTAAAAACAAACCAAACGTAGGATCCAATACTGAGAATATTGCTTTTCATCGGAGTTTTGCAGTGTCTGACGGTCTTGCGTTGTTGCGAGCTGTTTGTCAATGGAAAATTGAACATCAATTAAATACCGTTTTTTTCTTTTTCATTCTTTTTTTGGAATCGTTTTCGTACAGACGGCCTGCATCTCTCTCAATCCCAGATGCAAAAATCTTGTTGTTACAGTACTGATAAGAGCCTAGAATAGACATTTGCATTTCTGTTCGTTTCAAGGTAAATTGTGAAGTTATACCTCTGCGCAGTTTTTCAAATTTTTAGTTAAATCTCTTAGAATATATAAAAAGCTTAATATTGAGTCATCATAGGAAAGACTGGCACGGGGCCACCAAAATCGCGGGGTCCTAGGCCATGGCCTATTTGGCCTATGCGTAAATCCGTCACTGGCTTTATTGATGGCAGGTCTCCAGCTTAAGGATGTTCTGAAACACTCAGATGTTCTTAGTTGCTTCTGGGGCTGATGTTGTTAGTGACAAAAAAGAAGTGGCGTCAGGTTTCAGAGAATATGAACGGATGAACAGTTTTGAGCCATAGATTCGAAAAATGCAAAATAATGCTGAGAAAGCCCAGTGCAAGTTTTGTCGTTGTGAAATCAGAACACATCGATCAGATTTAAATAGCCATGATGCTTCTAATAAACACCAGCGCAATGCGGTTCCCCATTATACCAGACGGCAGAATGGTGACTAGTTGAAAAGGTCTGATAGCAGTAATCAGATGTTTCATTTTGCATTTGTAAATAGGTAAATGGCGGAGGCTGTGGACACATGTTATAATCTTAACGTAAGGTGCGATGGTATGTACACCATCTACAGCCACTGCCTTTACAAATTGGCTTTGCAAAGATTGCGTGGTTCCTAAATGCGCCAGAGACTAATTTTTTACAGTCCACAGAATTGGCAAAGTGAAATTTTTATGGCTTTTAACATTTTTCGTTAGTTTTCAGATTTGGCTATTGTTGGCTACAGGTTTTTGCCAATTTTGGCGACTTTTGGCTAACTTTTTTGTGAAATTTGGCTGTAAAGCTTTTTGAAATCTGGCAACACTGCTGCGTCTGCAGGCAATGTAGTGGATTTAGTGAACTGCAAGCTTATCAGTCATCGCAAGCTTATCAGTCATCACTGCATGATGCCCGAACAGTGAATCCGGCTCTTGTGCAGTGTGAGTGTCATACCGGCAAATGAAATTGTCATTGCAAGAATTAAGTCAATTAAGCTGCTGACTTTAGGTGTTCTAGAAATTATTGGTTCTTTGACCCAATTTCCAGGTAGTAGCAAATGTCCATTTCCACCCTCCCATGAACACTAGAGGATGCCAAACACCGAAACAGCGCACCAGCTATAACTACTTTCCCTTGTTATCAAATTTTAATACGGTAGTGGGAAGAAAATGTCGACATTTTAACAACAGGTTCTGAAGTAAATGGCTAAAAACGTCGGATCGAGATGCTCAGTGGTGCACAAAAGCATGTAAATTGATTTAGCCAAGGTATCAAATGCTTTTGCGAGATATTTTTAGCTTGAGACGGACAACCGTTTGTTTTCAGTGAATTTAAATCATGATTTGATGGTTGGCATTAATTATAAAATCAATTTAATTGTGTGTTTGCAGGTTTTTTTTTAGGAAAATATTATGTACGTGGTATGGACTTTTAGGGACCCGATTTCTCTGATTCTAGAGATCCGATTTTCTCTGATTCTAGGGACCCGAACCGGGTCCCTAAAACACCTAAAAAAACCCTGGTATTTGTCTTGCGCATATCCTCAACATGGAGGGGATGAAAGAGTAATTACAAGAAAATGCAACTGATACTGACTACTTTTTCAAGATAATAATTGAAACTGTTCAAACAGCGCCTTTAAGTCCCGCGTGCGCCACTTTCTTTTGCAGAGATTTGCAATCCTACAACTCCCCAGGAGATTGAGATAGAGAGCTGTTCAAACCCTCTACGGATTCAGCAAGTCTTCTAGTCGAAATCGAAAAAAAATTTTCGTTTTCGGTGGGGGGTTCTCTGGGGTGACCGCCACCAGTGGTGGAGTTTTGTTTTTTTTTGGCCACCTTTGGCCGGCCCTGGACCCCAACTCATTGGGCCATTCTTTTGTCGCAAGATGTTTTGGAAACTAGGCCGAAATCCGCGTCTTTAGAGCCTATGAATGAGTTTCTAGCATATCTGTAGCCGAAATTATGGACAAAACACCAAAAATTGGCGAAAATTTCAGCACCCACAAACCCCAGTCTGCGGTGGAAAACATCCCTTTTCTAAATGGCCATCACTCGCCAGCCGATCGAGCTAGAGAGCTGTTCCAATCCGATCTGAATGGGGAAAGACTTGTAGAACAGGCTGAAAAAAAGACTTTTCACCGTTTTGATTTCGGTCTTTCTGGCTATGTTTACAAAACCACAGGTTGTTTTGACATATTTTGACATGTTTTTCAAAACAATCCATGAGATCAACGTCCAGTGGGAGTTCGAAAATCGAGCCGAATCACTGGCGCGAAACCGCTCGAGATTTAAATGGATTCTAGGCTATGGTACGAGCTTTTAGGGGTTTGATGGACATCAAGGGCGTACGCAAGGGGGGGGGTTGGGGGGTTGGGGTTAAACCCCCCCCCTTGATCTTGATATTTTACAAAATTTTATTACCTGCGCAAAGGAGATTAATTGTTTTCGCATACTTTTTGCTTGTTAATTTGTCGACTTCATGCAAATACCACGGAATAAATTTGCATGCAAATTTCAAAGAACATTGTAAATGGGCCAAAAAGTAATAATTATGTTTTGGTGGTAATTCGGGTTATCGTTTGCGTCCAGAAACCACCTCACCACTTTTTGCAGACCCTCCATCCACTACGCATGTTTAAGATTGTGTTCCGCGATAGTTCACTTATCCGAAACAATTGTCTTTATTTTGTCTGCTAAGGCTGATCAACGGAAGTGCTGACCGCAGTGGCTACATTACCAATTTCTGTAGCGTGATAGAACTGTTGCACAAGTTCAAAAAGAACTTTTTTAAACATGGAAGGATTCAGGAAGTTGATAATGTCTCAGCAGGGAAAAGTGAAAACTGACAGTTTGCTGGACTTCTATGCATAATGATAAATTGGAAGTTTTCTTGCGTACTTCATGCGCATTCTCAATTCTTGTGAAGTTTTGCAAGATTCGATCATGCAAACCGGGGTGTGCGCCAGCCGGTCCAGCCACACACTTTCTATGCTCGACTGCTCGTATTCGACAAAACCAGCGCAGCCTCATTTTGCAGCTGTAAATTGCTCGGACGCAGTGATGGGTGTGTTTTGCTCCCTGTTTTATCGTGCAGCCTGATATTTTTGCACTTATGAACTGCTGTTTCGTGGCATTGATTGTATTTTCCTCCGATATCCTAGCTGGGTGCGCTGATAATTTATATTAAGTTTTGCGTAGCGGCAAGCGCTACACGAGGAAAGCCTTCTACGATAGAGCAGCAATAGAGATCACAAGCCATGATCACTCTATGCTGCTTAGATCTGCCCGGTATTATATACTTTTCAGCTAGCTTCGATGTTTTGGCTGTTTGTAACGAGATCGGAGGAAACAATGTCTGAAATATTCCTGATCTGCTTAGAAGTAGAACAGTTCTTCTTACACTAACAAGTGACAACTCAAGTCCCACTATAGGAATCTAACGAATATCACGTTTCCTTGTGAAGCTTCTACACTTAGATGTACTGTATATGGAAAGAATATTCACAAAGCGATAATAAAAAATAAAAAGTAAATGAAAGGCATTTGTTGTGAAAATACTCCCATTTTAGGTAGTTTTTCTGGCTATCTTGAAAATCTACCTCACAATCGCTTGATAGATTCACACTGGACCCAAAAGCATATTGCCGTAAAATCAGTGGCGTAACGAGGGTGGCAAGGGGGGACATCTGTCCCGGGGCGCAGCACTTTGGGGGCGCCAAATTGAGATCGGAATGTTACGTACCAATTACGAAATGTCAAATGTCAACGGATGCTAATAACTACAATTTACAAAACGTCGAATGTCATTGTGAATCTCATTAAGATCACCAAGGTTCGCAAAGCGAGACACTATGAACCTAGTGACGTTTCAAGGCGGAGTTTCTCTCTCCATCAATAAGCACCCGCTTGTGGTTTGACTCACGGCTACGTCACAACGCTTTCAGAAAGCCAGGGTTGCAAACTTTCTGACTTCCCCATCATTTTATAGTTGCATCAGAATGGGACGGGAATCCGGTGTTCACAGTGCATGCGGAGAGGGTCATATTGCGTATGCTTTTAGAGCAGCGGTAAAACTTACACACTGTTGTTACTAGGGATGTGCAGAAAGGGGCATGAACTAGACGGACATCCAAGGCAGTGGGTCATCCAAAGAGTGAAATACAAAAAGAGCATTTATCAAAATCTTGTAACTAGACCGGGGGTGCAAAATTTTCTGTGACTGTTGGTAGCGCGCAGCAATTTTTAACAGCGCACACATATAAACTTTGCCATACAGCATTCATATGCATGAAATATGAAAGGTAAAAAAACGTTCGCGCACTCCACGTTTTTGGTGGCGCGGCGCGAGTGCACGTCCGCATTTTTGCACCCCTGAACTAGAGAGTTCTTATTGGCTGCTAAAATGTGCTGCATGGATCTGATGGGAACTTGCCTGAGGGAGCATGCAAATGTATGTTAAGTGACCTGAGAGAGAGATGAAGCACTGCCAACGACACCTTTATCTGTTTTTACTGAACAAAACATCCTTAGCAATTTGTTTATAATTCAGAAAAATTTAAAGGGTGGCAATGCATCAAATTGCATGGCTGTACTATTTTTTAGGTATTATTTCTAAGAGAAACAATAGAAAACTCTATCTCCTAACATGCCGCAAGTGCTATCTTTTTGGTGGGCCTATCTGATATGTAGCCTACTGTACTTGTATGAATAAATGCAATATCTAATTACTCAATGCACAGCTTACGCATGAGTGGAAGAAAGTTGCTTGTAAACAGATGTCTCAAGCCCACAGAATAAAACAAATTATTGAAAACCTGACACATCAAAAAAAAAATTCTCTTTGAATTCATTTTAATTCAATTTTTCAAAAATTATTTATTAGTCAAAACTAGTTTTACTTATTTGAATGCCTGTATTTTTCACATTCCTCAATACTAGAATTTGGTTGGGGCATAGCCTACAATCAAACAGTTGCCACGGAAACAGGGCCGGCCTTTAGCCGACTGGGCCGATTGCTTCCGATCGGGCCCCGCGCCAAAGGGGGCCCCGCGCTACGCCTACTAACTTAATTCCAATCGGAGCTGCGTGTGTAGTGTCACCGCCGGGCCCAAAGTATTTTTTAAACGTGAGGCCTGTTTCTAACGAGAATCAAAGCTAACTGCGCGTTTTTTAACGCCCTCACTCATCATAATTCCTTCTTTAATTGTAACAATGGTGTTTTTTTTCGGCAATCTGTAGCCTATTTTTTTTTCAATAGCAGCTAGTTACAATAGAGAGGGTAAGTTTTGAAGCTGTTTTCTGTTTCAGTTACAAGCGTTTCGTATTTGGCACGTCAAGTTTCAATAGTTTCTGCAGACACGGTTCGATAGTTATTGCCGTTTCAACAGTTACTTGTCTTGTGAAGGTTGGCTTTAGTTCGTATTTGCAACTATGTGCTCGTTAGTCAGTCTTATACAATTTCACTCTCGTAGAAATCTGATGAGGCAATCTGAGGTTGGCGGAAATCTGAGGTGAAAAATTTCAGGGCAAACTCTGTTTTTCAGGGCAAGTGCAAAGTTGCTCAAAATTTTTGACATTACAGACGAAGGCATTATAAACGAATTCAAATGTATAGAACAGATTTGCAAGAGGTTTCAGGCCCCATTCGGATTAAATTGAAAATGTTAGTCTCAGGGCAAATTGTTTATTTTCAGGGCAAATTTTTCCTCCCCCAGTAAAATGCCTTCCGGTACGCCTATGGTCATGCGCACCGCCTCGCTTGGGCCTGCTGCTAGACTTCTGCAGATTTGTACAGAAAACGAAAATGTGAAAGCGCTAATACTATTATGGAAGTGTTTTATTGTTTCACCGTTGCGATTGGCTTGCCTGGTGATGCATCACACTACAATAAAGACAAACGGTCGACAGTTGCAGCGCGCATGCAAAACGAGGTAGTTGTCGAATGAGGCAACTGTGAGAGCTAGGAGTGATATTTTGGCTATATGGGCTGCACTGAAGCAGTTGTGAGAAACTTAAAGTGATGCAGTAGGCATTGTTGTACTGAGACTTTTGAAAACAAAAATTTCATTATAGTGCTTTCCTTTTGCCAACATTGCTACCTCACTTGACAGAACTGAGCAAAGTTTTT
>Ga0210059_1000853_pt1 | contig 42825 bp, 24 predicted proteins | sample Ectturendosymbi2_FD_188042 | JGI IMG/M metagenome (GOLD analysis project Ga0210059, IMG submission 188042) | Ecteinascidia turbinata endosymbiont from Florida, USA - Sample 2 (SPAdes) (version 2) | ecosystem: Host-associated > Tunicates > Ascidians > Unclassified | place: Key West, Florida... | reverse complement strand
CGAAATAGCGGCAGAACTCTTCTAACTCAGCACCCAACCGCAACTCTGTCTAATCCTGCTGAACCGCTGTCCACACCTCATGGAACGATAGCAGTTTAATCAAAGAAACACACAGATAATTCAATGCAAGTTAAGAACTAAGCGGAGTCGGAGAACACAACCAAAGCACTAAATTCGCTGCTAAGTAACTAGGGTTCGGCAAGCTCACGTACAACGTAACACCACAGCAGCACACAGCCAAAATCCACAGACTACAGAGCCACAATTTACGAAGGTTTTTGTCCCTACGCTACAGATCTTCTCAATCTCATATTTCTACTCAAAACGCAAAGGACACAAACCACTATTACGTCATAGTACAACTTACATCCGGACATGAACAGCAAGATACTGCACAATTTGACCGCAACACTCACGACCCTCCAAAAATAGTTCGCGACCCATCTGGGCAGTGTTCCCCCAGAAAAATGTACACTAAGCAGATGTTTGTTTTAGTGCGCATGCAGTAGCGCAACCATGTAAACACATAGGCAGTAGTGTGTTTCAAGCGTTACAGAGGCTATGCGGTATATGTAGGATATTAAATCTGGACTGTTGCTAGTGCGCGAGAATGAGATTTCACTACACAAGTGGTCTGTTGGCAACTTGGCACTGTGCATTTGCGCACCGTGGAGCAGAGTTGTAAACGGGCCTCATTTTGAAGCCCGAAACCGACACAAGCCCGAAATCGCAAGCCCGAACCTGCCCGTCATTTATTTTTGAAGCCGAATTTAGGCCCGTAAGCAAAATTTACCGAGTGAGTTTAGGTATGTGCAACTACGAGACAACAAAAACGTAGTGTACGGGTATAGCTGCAGGTTTTTAAGGTTTTATCACGCCCAAAATAGCAACTACCTTGACCAAAACACTGGCTTAAACAAGCACAAACTTATCTTGTTAGTCAACGATAGCACTGCGGAATGTAATGTTTCTCAAAAAAAGAAATTATCACGAAGCTATCCACGATGGCGCTATGGGAATAAAAGAAACTGTCTAGGATAGTTCTATAAGCATGAAATGTCGATTTGTGGGCCATTGTTTTTAAAACAAACAAACATCGCGTGAGTGATTGATCTTTTCGACACAAAGCCATCGTGTGCTAATTTCCTTACCGCTGTAGCCTTCTCAAAAAGAGTTTGAGGCTAATCCGAGCAGAGAAGAAAAGAACGCAGCTGTGCTTGCAAATAGAATTAGCTGAAGAAATCACAATCACTTCACTCACAGAAGTTCTGCAGTGAGCCCAACAAATGTACGTCACGAAAGAAAAAAATCGTTACTCTTAATGTATAAAGAAATTTTGTATGCAAACGCGAAATCGGCCCGAAACATTTTGAAAAACTTAAGCCTGAGCCCGGCCCGAAAAGCCCGGCCCGACTTACAACTCTGCCGAAGAGGGAACACTGCCTCTGGGAGTCGCAACCTTACATTGAAAACCGTTGACATAGAGCAATGAATGTGAATTCCAGTCCAATGAGCAGTTCGCATTCTAAAATAATTTCAAACGAATGATTGTCAATTCGGGAATATGAATGAGGCAAGTACGCAGACGCTTACTTGAGCTCATCTCATCCGTTAAAGCCCGAGCTGCCCTCTACAAATAAGCACTTTTGAATGTAATTCATATCAGATTGAATGTTTTTTGAAGCAATCGATTTGCATAGACAAGTTCCCATTCGAGAATAATTTCAAACGAACAAAAACAATCTTCAGTAACTCAGGCTAATATGAATGAGCCTAGTATGCAGAGAACTAACGGACATTATAATTGCTCTGTACCATACGTTACACAACAATCGACGAGTTCTCACGAGAACTTCTAATTCATTGTTACGTAACTACCGTTACATCGCAACGATAGAGCTAGCCAGAATAAAAGCAAATGGAAATTTCAATAATGCAAGCCTCGAACGGTTGCATTCTGTCAGTGGCCTTGGTATAAATGGCGTGTTGAGCCCGAGTGACGCGTTTGACCTGGAGTCGCTTCTGAACTGAATGTTTTTGCGTTCGTGAACAACCTGTCACGTCACTGGCGTAAAGTTGACTTTACGTGGATAGAATGTGAGCTCAGTTTATTATAAAGCAGTGCAGTGACAAGCGATTGCTTGCGTGCAAATGCGGAACTAGTTGACGTAAACGTTTGTTGTCCTTTAAAATGTAATGTTAGTGCTTCAACATCAAAGCAACGTTCGGCCCATAAAAAATGCAGCTACTGAAAGAACCAGCTTTCTACGTGAACGTTAACTAATTTTTAATTTAAATAGAAGAACCGTTTGCCCAACTTGGGCAAAGGTTACCTGAGCAAGGTTAACAAATTTCATCAGTTCCTTATGTACAGAAATGTCGCGACCGAAATGTCCCGTGACCGAACCGGCCAGACCGAAAAGTCGTGTACCCTGATAAAACAGCACTATGTGAAATTTTAGATTATTCAAAAAAGGACATGTCAGTATGCAGGCTACTTATATTACAGTGACAACTAAACTGGGCCGCACAAAAACCTCTGATTGTGCCGCGGGTTGGACATCGCTGGTCTAGAGAAATTTAATGGCGTAAAACTAGAAATCGCAAATGCGTAAAGTTGGCACAACCTATATGTGTTTAGGCAATACGAAAGGCATTTTATGGGATGGGATCAGCCAGAGGCGAAGTATTTAATGACTTAAACACAAGGTTTTCCAGGTTTTTATTAGCATGTGTCGTGAAAATGCCGGAAACTTGTTAATTTAAGAACATACCGGTGGCAGTCCCTGCTGTGCAGAGATCTAACGAAAAAATCATGCCGATGGTGATAACAATCTCTTGCACAAGTCCTTGACAGTATTGACCAGGCGTGTGCCAACGAATTATAAATGATGCGGACATTCTGGGCTTGTACATTTACCTTTAGGTTGTCACGCTCAACTTGCGTTGATTCATTTGAAACACTTCAGCTTTAGCCTACATATCACGCGATTAATTTGCTTTTGTATTTCATTTCGTAAGGAAGCAACCAAGATCAAGTGGTAGAGGCACTCAGAACGACGGCAAACGTGACCGAGCCAGCGCAAGCTCCTTGTTTACCAGAGAGAGTACGCGATAGATTTCACAACTAATAGGTGATTGTGATGCAGAAAGCAATCGCAAAAAAACGATGATTTTTCGCTTCCTTTGCATCGCCTTGCAACGAAAACGCATATAGTATCTTGCAATAAACACAATTTACTTTCAGCATGGTAATGGCAGTTGATTGTCGCAGAATGGAAGCGGGCTGCCACCTGGTTTGTTGTCTTCACCAAAGCTTTCAAAATCTCTTGATTTGCGGAGGTAATTTCATTGATGGACTATTTTTTAATCACAAACTTGTCGATTGGTTGCAAGTCTCACTGCTGAAAATACTGCATAAGATTTGATCAAAAAAGTCTCAAATCCTAGGATCGCACAACTGTACGAACGTTATCTGTTATTGCATCAACAATTCCGTCGATACGTTAGGTGCATTTTGGAAGCTCAAATTTCATAAGCGCCGTCGATTGCAGCCTTTAATGCCGAGCGATTGCGAGAATAAAATCACACGAGTATTACCGCCAGGGAAGCCTTTTGTTCAAGACCCGGTCATTGTACTGCCCAAAGGGCAAAACAAAATCAAGGCAATAACAGTTACGGAAAGATACGTACCGGTAGATCAGGAGCGAGCAACTTATGGTGCATGGCATTCCTGTGACTGTAATAAAGTAAGAGTAAACCTCCCCAATATTTTTATCGATTTTGTTTCCTACAAATCCCTTATGAGTTGCTTGCTTTCATCTTGAAACAAACATTTTCTGGAAGAGAAAAACGAGCTATCTGAGAAAACAGCTCTTGTGTGATAGCAAATGGCAATTTGATTTGGCATTTTAGCTGATGGTACTGACCATCACAATCATTTGAACATGAAACTGCAGGGAAACAACATATTGTTTCATAACTTAGTAAATGATATCGTTGCATTCATGATGAATTTAAATCAGCTATATCCAAACCAAATGGTTTACTGAGCCAAAAAGTATGTCGCTATCTTGACCACTGACCAGGGCCGCACATTGATTGGCTTACTTTGATCTTAGCAGTGCATTAAGTTTGCCCTGAAACTGTTCGAATGCAACTGCAATGGGAACAGACGTGATAAAGTTGCTCTGAGGACCACCTGCATCAAACTTGTCATATTCAAAATAAAGACAGGTTGTACGTAGGATACTTTTACTACAGCGTGAACCTGAACTGGGCCGCATGTGGCCAGCGGGTTTGACAAAGCTGATTTAAATGTTCCTCTCGCTATTAGAAAATCAAGATATGAACCAGTTTCCGCATCGAAATCAGCAGACTGAATATGCTTCTAATAGTGATAATTTGAGAAAATACACTAAAAAGGCAGGTCATTGCAAGACTCATTTGAAAGTCGCTTTTGCGATTATGCCGAAGACCTCATTTTGACATTTATAAGCCCATTCTCAGTTACTGAACAAAAGATAAATTTCTGATGTTTTTAATTCTTGGCGATCCTCACACTGTGAAATCTCCCAAAACTAAGAAAATTTGCTCATGAGTTATATGTCGTTTTGAAACGACGTACACATGTGCGAACACGCTGTTTCATTCATGAAATTGATTAAAACGGCAGACTGATTCAAATTTTTAGAATGCAACTCCAAAAATCAAAACAAAATCAGTCTCATTAAAAATTTAAAGCGAAATTTTTTTGCCGCTTTACCAGATATTCCAATTGCATATAACAATCTTACCCGGTAAGCAACTAATGAAATGAAATAACATTCTTTTAAGAAACAGCCGATGGCATGGCGCTTCTGTCCTCGTGTTTGACAAAATTGGCGTATGGTGTGCAGAAGGTTGGCCAACCCTGATGTAGATGACACATGCGGTGAGGTGCTGATCAGCCTATTTCTTTTGCCCTTCACGTCTTTATTGGTTGCATCTCTTCACAATCACATCAATTTCGTATTGAAAATAACTAAGTTCACGTCATTGTTACTGTTTGTTTGGTCTTGCAACACCACCCAGTTTTCTCATGTGTCTCCCAAAAGGTACAACCGCTATGCAATAGCAGTTGGTATCCCACTTGGCTTTTTTGCCACTCGATTCGTTCCACTTATACCGTATGCATAATCACCATCATTATCCACGATTAGTGGATTACTATGAGCAGACATAGCTTACCCTCAACCAACGTGCTTTTGATAGTCAGCGAATTCACTCGGCGAACTGCGACAACATCAACATAATCGGGTTGAAGCTTTTCTCAAAATCTTCTTTTAACATGAGTTTTTTAGTTGGCCAACGGAGGATTTCGAGAAATGCTGCAAGAAAGACCCAAACCGGGCGACGGAGAAGACGAACCGCTGCATAATTTCTGAAGATCCTTTGGCGTCCCAAATTTAAACAAAAACTCAGCCCTAATTGCGTCCTACATATTTTCGATTTCGCGTCTCACACGAAGAACCTCATACTTCCAGCAAACCACGCCTGGGTTTGCACGCAGCCCGGGAAAAGTCACGCACGAGTTCGTAACAACTTTACTGCAAATGAGGAAAGCGTTTATAGATACATAAAATACGGTTAATCGCGACCAAGCACGCTGCAGTGCTACGAAGAAAAATTCCTTCGACGATAGATTTTCATTTTCTAACCGCAGAGAAGATTGCGAGACAAGCGACAAGTGCATGTTCTTATTTGGCTAAACCCAATCGACTCCATGACAACCATTCAACGGAAGACCAACAAGAGCACCACTATTAATAATGGCGGTTGTGAATGCAAGCTTGACAGAAAGCAAAAACAGCTTGGTCGTTTTTCAGTAGAAAAACACTGTGCAATTCGAGCCCATAATATTGTGCTACCTAGCAGCGTATTTTGCTTCAAGCTAAGGGAACACAATCAATAAATACCTTTTACAGCAAGACGGAACTAAAATGTCAGCCAGACAAGAAAATCTTGCCACTGTTTTCTGCATCCGCGTGTTACGCGATAAACGTTAACTAGCATCCAGCTATATATGAAACACGGGAGTTGCTGCCCATTCAGACCAGGTATTTCGAACGAGACCAAATCTTGCGTCAATCACCACCGAAGATGCAGTTCTTCAGTCGATCTTCACGTATGTGTAGATCTTGTGGACGAACAAACTCGTGCCCAGGTATCCCAGCGCACCTGCGATAAACGAAATTCCTCTCACAGTCTGTAAACGACACCTGAGTTTTGCCTGCTGTGGTAATTGCGAAGCACGTAACAAACACTCAAAACGCAATTTTCTGTCGCTGGGCCGACAGTCTTGATCCGACCGACCAGTTTCTTCGCACTCACCACACATGAGTCCCATCCCAACGCTGAACACCGCCATGTAGCCGAAGTAGTAGGTGGTCTGAAAAAGTCCGTACATCCTGCAGGAAAAACGCTGCAGTTAGCAACAGCTGCTGCACCACCATGCGGCGGGCGCCTGGACGCAGCGTCACTTACTTCGTTTTGAAGAAGAAGTAATAAAACGAGTAGATGTACACGTAACCCGCGGTCGAGCTGGCTGCCAGGAAGCTCGTCCACTGCCTGAAACGCAAAACAGGTAAACTGAATGCGCTGTCCTAGTACGCCTTGAACCAGCAAAAAAAACGTTGCACAAACATCCACGAATAAAACTAATGCATGTCATGGGCCAAGTTGTAGTGTAAGTGCCAACATTGCAATTTCTACAATATACGTTCGAGATTTCTCTGTAGCGGAAGTGCTGTGCGCAAACTCAGTTAAAAAATGGGGCTGGCAGAACAAAGAGTTGTACCATCTGTAGTCTTCTGCGTTCAGGAGGAAGTACGTGCAGACAATCGTCACACAAACGGTTACAATGGCCAAGATCATGAGCACCAGCAGTGTGAAGCCGTACACGTAGTAGATCTTGTATGCCCAGAAGGATGTGAAAATGAAGTACCTATCAAAGAAAATATATTTACTTGCAGTTAAAAGATTTGATTGCACCAATTTGCGATACAACTCAACACAGGCAAAGCTGTTTATATGGTAGAGGCTCGCACAAAGGGCACTGGATTTCGATTCGCCATAAAAGAAAATAGCTTTTATTTTATTTACGATTTTGCCATGTTTAGCTCATGCAGTTCCGAGGCAAACGTTAAAGTTTAATCAGTATGGGTTGTTGAAACTGTTTTGGTATGACTACGTCATAGAGGGTAGCTTTCTATACATCGGAGTTAGTTGTGTACATGCAAGGCAGACTTGGAAGATATTTTGCATAATTAGAACTTCACCGTAGCAACCGAGCCAAGCTCTTCGGCGCGGCTTAGCAGCATTATCTTAAATTGACGCAATGCAACTCGGCCTGCACAAACTATTTGCTGCGAAAGTATGACCCTTCCCATGCAACGCTGAACATCTAAAATCCTGAGATTTTTTAAATTTCGTGTACTTATGAAAACGCCAGTAAAATTACTAACTTTCAGAGACAAATCGAATGGTGTTTGAGTTTTTTTCGAAAATGTCCCTGTAAACAGACAAACAGAAGATTTCGGTCTCTTGCGACCCGGGTTGGCCTGATGTGTACTCTTATCAGGTAGACCAGGTGGACGTTGACCAGCTCTGCGGAATTCTTTTGCAGGTACGTCAATGGAATGCGGATTTTTTGAGTGGTTACTAAAATCCTGAATTTGATATGAAGACAAAACGCATCGGAAACACACATTACGTTTTCTACGGTCAAATGAAAATTACCTCCAAACCAACAGCTGTGGTGGTGTTTTGTGTATGAAATTAGTGTCAAATGGCGTTTTGTTGCACACATACGATTTTGTTACGAAAATGAATAGAAGTCGTTGCAGGGAAGTTAAACAGAGCTTGACCGGAACTTGCGGAGGTCACGTGTCGCAGAAAAACGTTCTAATTTCGGGTCCCAGCTGACCTATGGTAACCTCACGCGTTACCTCAGGAGGGTTCGTTGTTGAAAGTTTTCAGTAGAAGCCAGTTGTTACAAATCGACAAAGGACACTTGAAAGATTAACGCTATTTATCATTTAAACTTACATTTCAATGAAAATAGATCCAAAAGGAAGAACCCCTCCCAAGCATGAGATCACCGAGGGCTCCATGAACCACCTCTTGCTTGGAATCGGGCGCGGAACGGCATTCACTCTGCACGGAGGGCTCGAAGTACCGGAGATGTTTCTACCAAGGATTGTGCCGACCAGGCTCAGGGGAAGAATCACGAAGAACATGAGACACAGCATGGCGATCTGCGTACGAATAAATGCACTTATTCGATTCGATAAAAAATGCGAGAACTTTCTACCGAACATCAAGTACCATGAACGTTCAGGGTATGTTTTAAAATTCCAAATTTATGTGCTTTATTGCGCAAAGTCATATCTCAGAGACAGGTATGACGGCAAATCTACAACTTAGGCCAGCCAGTGAAGCAGATCTAACATATTTCGTATGGTCGACAACGTTAAACTACTTTCGACTGGCGGTGGTGAATGCTCTGCACGAAACACCGCGAACTCGCGGATTTTAGCGGCTGCTGCAAAGAAGTACTGCATTTGACAAACATGCGCATCAGACCAAAACAACTGTAGGTGAAAAAATGCTTGGGTTTCGGTTAAAATTATTTTAAGATTTCACTTTTTCCGATGTCGTCGTTTCAGTGCAGGACAGGCATTTGAAAAGGGGGGGAATCAATAAAACAAAAAAATCGCTGTGAATCTCATTTGTTTTGCTCCAAGTAAAACACACGTCAGTGCCGGGAATCACAACATAAAAATGTTGCAATGGGTTGAGCGCGTCACTACACCTGGCTAACGCGACAGCAATCGTCTCACTCATGAACGAGACAGCAAACGTAAAAACACCTGCCCTGTGGTCGGTAGCTGCAAAGCTACGCTTCGGGATAACGCTCCTGATTCTAACCTTCACCTTCGCAATTACATCAGCCAACTGTATGACTGCTTCAGTGGCGAACTTCATTTGCTACAATGCACAGGATAACGATATCTACAACTTTGTCTGTACAACAAGGGAAAAAACATTAATCGAACACTGAAGAAACAAACACCAACGTCCTCTTCTTTTCCACCTAAAAAATGCAAGACCTGCAAGAGAATCCCTTTGTTCTCCTCAAGTCAAGCGATACAAGGTTCATTAAAAATACAATAGAGAATTTTATTCGGATTTTAGAATTGGATTTGACTGTTCAACAAGCACAGCCTGCAGCTGTTTCAGGATTCCTCTGAACCAGCAAACACCTCACTGGAGACGAAGAAAACATTTAGGACTGAACAAAGAAACTAAATTTGATGGCTCTTGCACTCAACACCACCAAACTAAATGACTCACCATAGTACCAAAAGGTATGGCTCGAGATGCGTGGTAGTACATTGCGATGAAGTTCACGAAAAACGCCGTCCCGGACACCAGGCCTGGCACGATGAGTGCGCCCACAACCATCTGCCGAATCCATCTGCGACCTGAACATGCAAGTCACATCCGAAAGTCTGCTTGCAGAAACTATCGATTGAAACGGTCCCATATGGGCAAACATCACTTGGGACACAACCAACTGAACACGACAACAAAAATTGTATTTTCACACTGTAGTTATTATGTGAGCGTGCGTGCCCAACTGTTTGCATTGACTGCATTAAAATATGTTGCGAGCGCATATACTGATAACGTTGAAATACGTTGCGAGTGGCAACATTTGTGAGCACATCTGGTTTCCTGCAATAACAGTCTGGCCTTCCGCTGTGCTCGGCGAGTAAAGCGCAACCTGTTGATAGGACTCACTCATCAAGATTCGCATATCCCTATAAACGTGCGTGGGTGAGTGATGTAGTCGGTTGTGGGATAAACACCGGTTGACAGCAACGAATTTCGCGCTCGCAAGTAGTTGCTTGCAGAATACAAGCTGGAACTCTTTTATGGGAAGGGAATCAATCATCCAGTTAACTGCACGCGAACGTCTTAATTGAAAAAAAACTTCCTAGTAATCATTTTCAGTTCCGCAACGCGCATGCAACAAGTTTCACGAAGGTATTCTGAAATGACGCGTTCCCTGTAAGGACAGTCAAGTTTCAAATTGCAATGGAATTCTTTCCGGGTATAGTTCCAAGCTCACCTCCCATCCTAGCATACAGTGAGCCACCAATGTAACCATTGACAGGAGCGACAGCTGAATAGACGAACACGGCTGTGCTGACGACCGTACCTCGCCTGCGAACAATCAAACCCAACTTTGCACTACCAACTGCTGAGCATAACAGAAAATTGCAAAATTGCACCATCTTGGTGCAAAACTGCCGTATACAACACGGAAAAAATGGCGATCTGCTAGTAATACGAGACCGGAACAACAGCAAGAACGGATCAATATGAAATATCGGATCTCTTACTTCCACATTAATTAACAAAGACAAACTCCATGCTGTACAAAATTATTTGCTGGCATCGTATACGCTCTGTGCTAGAAACATCATTTAATTTGAAACAAAGTGGTCGGCTGTATTACGCAAAAACAACTAATAAATGTTGGAACTGGTGCTAAACTGTAGGTTGCAAATCGTTCAAACCATTTCCACGTGCTTCACACAAAACAGAGCATCTAACAGCTACAAGCCTACCGCAGCCAACGCGGTCTTTCGTGGCATACTGAATTGCAGACCTACTATGGTCGCGGCAGGCCTTTAGTTTAGTAAGCCGCATTACCGCAGCAGACCTGTAGTTTCTCGATAGACCCAATAAAAAGCGCAAAAAGCATGACCCAAACCAAATACTAAGTTAAGACACTAAATAACCAAAATGCTGATTTGATTTGCAGAAAAATTTTTCATACTAGCAAGACTTAAGGTTTGGAGGAAATGAGCTAATTCGATTTGGTATAGAGACGATGTTATTCAGGAGTAGGACGACGCTAAAGCAGTGCGAAATCCTGAAAATATTTTCCACTGGAATCTCTACAACCTAAAACTTTAAGTTGGCAGATTGTTTACGGAATATGTGATATTTTAATTAAAGCAATAGTACCTGGCCTTATAAAGTACGCGCTACGCGAGACAAAAATCACATGGGTGTTTGAAGACAGACGCAGTAAGTTCTTTACGCACGACGTTCACCGATTCCGCGTTTCAATCAACCTCTGAAACTGTGGCAGTTCTCTGAAGTGTCATGCTTCAAGGACCGACTTACTCCGTGTACAAGTCTCCAAGCATGACGATGAGCACAACAGCGAGCGAAGCGGCGAGCACGTGCGCCCCGGAACCGATCAGCGCTGCGAACAGAAGAGGGTGGGGGGCGGGACGGAACACATCGCCGTGGATCTGCTTCCAGCCATATTCATCACCGAGGTCACGTTCCTGCAAACGTAAGTTAGCTTTCATTCACCACAGACTGGCACGAGCGTAACTAATCGCGTGCTTTCCCCTGCAAGGCTGCACCGGTGGGCAATCTATGCTGAGAGATTTTTTACAAAAAAGCGTTCAATTTTGACCTGAAGGCGTTTTTAGCGAAAGGTCGACGACACTACTGTCATAATACAACGTTTGAATTAATGTTTTAGGGTGAGACGTACCTATTGCTTATTATCAAAGGTTAGAACCATTAGACAAGTTCCGTTGGATACTGTAATCACGCAAAAAATATTATGAAGTGCTATTGGGATAGTGTCGATGTGATCGGGGATTCCTGCAAGGAACTTTCTTCACGACCAAGGGTCTGCATAAGAACGCGGCCTTCAAACCGAATGTCGGTAAATCTTCAATGTTTGACCCACGATGTAGAAAACTTTTCGTCTTGCATTTTTATTGCGCAACACCAGGGTTGAGCCGAATATAACTTGCTTACAAAAGACGCCATATTTTGAATACAAATGCTTTGGCAGCAAGACACACTGTGCTGCTGAACACAAAATCAATGTTTCCAAGCTGTGGTGATTGGAGGTCTTGACAACAGTATTCTAAAATATTTTTGTCCCAGCTACGTGGCCCACTAGTTGAGAAACACTGGCCTGCACGAACTAGAGGGGTCATTTTTCAATCGCACTGAGTCAAAAAAATACCATATCGTCCAGGTCGTCGTCCTTGCTGTACCGAGCATAGTCTTTTCGCAATGTTCTCATCAAGATCATCGACACGAGTCCGACAAGAAAAATGACCATCATGAAGGAATTAAATATTGAAAACCAATGGATCTGCAAGAAACAACACGTTCATTTACAGGTAAGCGATGCGCGGTCCGCTCATCGAACTAGCGCTATCACAACCAACGAACCTAATATTACAGCAGCAACATTGAATTGGCGAGGACAAACGCCCTACGAAAAGTTGCCGAAAACAACAAGGCCCGGTTTGTCTGTTGTGACACATGTTACTGTTTATCAGAAAATTTGCAAAAAATGGCAGTTTTGGGGCAACGTAAGATCTGTACGAACCAACGCAGCAAAACTTCAATCATCCCGTGGCAAAATTTTAGTTTTGGCATTTGCAGCTACTTCAGTTAAAGTGAAACTCGCTGGTGCTTGACATGAGGCAAATGTGTTTTATTGGTGGCCTTTACGATTGTACGTGCATTGTAATAGAAGCACGAATGAAAATTAGCCTTGCGCTTGCTGAAAGAGCGAGACAAAAATAAAGTTGTTTGTTTCGGCATGCCAGCATAACGTCGAACCTTCGCATCTTGCAAAAAAGACCAAGAGGTCAGGAACGTTTCGGCAACCACAAGTTTGGATTAAACTTTGCAGTTAACATGACATCCGTAAAACTTGAGAAGTTGAATTCACTCGTGATTTTGACAGCGAACTAAACCCGTTAATCTTCATTTTGGGCATTTTATTCGATGAACTACTTCATCAAAAGATAGTTTTAATGCCGATGTCCAAATATTCACAGAACAATACAAACAAGTCAAGTTGCATTCAGTGGTATCTGCACTGAATAACTAAAGAGATGCAATTACCCTGTGCTGGAAGAAGCTGGGATCAAGATACTTTTCGTATCGATCGCGAAACTGTATATTAGACTCCTTCCAATGTACCTGCAACAACGATGTAAGTTAATGGTCGCAAACAAGTTCATCACAACATATTACACATTGCAGCATCAGTATACCTCATAAGTAAACTGAATCTTTACTTGCGGGGTGAGTTTTACTTTTTTGTCGCTAGTAAGATTGATATCGACTATTTTGTCACCATTGTAACCAATGTTCAGCTTCTTGTGAGTCCACATTACGTAGTCTTCCCCATTTTCGTCTGCCTCTCCAACAATACCTGCACAAGCCAGAAAGACAGAGGTCATTAAACAATCAGCAAAACACGGTCGAAACCACACTTCACTTAAAAACATAAGAGTTCCTAATGCAGAACAAAGGTTGTCTCTGTGCTTTCGAGGAAATTAGCCGACGGTGCACTGCTTTCATCTTTTTGCAATGTTTCAAACTTGCACGTACCCATATTCAAGAAAGCTTTCTCCACAATGAGGGAAATGAAGGAATCGATCACCAAATTTTAATAGGAAATCGATTTCACGTAAAATTACGCAGTTTTGCCGCACCTTGTGATTGTGTTATTAGCGTCAGTCAGTTAGTTAAGATATTCTGCTTTCTGAGCTTGTGTTATGATTTACTGATTTAAGTCTCGAGTTTGTTTGCTTTTTCTGCTTTTACTTGAGCATTTTAACTTTTCACCCGTAAGCTTTGCTTACAAATTTCATGACCGAGGATGCGTAATTTTACGTGAAATCGATTTCCTATTGAAATTCTGCTGATCGATTCCTTGCTTGCCCTCATTGTGGAGAGTACTTATTTGAATTATTCCTCATATTTTGAGTACCTGACAAGTTACAGCTTTACCATGAATATTTTTCTAAAGCATTTGTTCACGAAGTAAACTGCCAAAATTTCGCAAAACAGCAACGTCAAGGTCTCGCTTTTATATGCCTATCTTGTGTAAATAAATATGGGCATCGATCGATTGATATGAAATATTTGAGAATGCAAGATCAGTTTAGGTTCTGCTGTGGTTTCACATCCTAAAACTCGCACATGAATCTTTCCCATCGGTTCTGCTTTAGCAGGATATGCGATCCGTGGTGTTTCACGACAGTATTGAATTTTCTCAATACACAAATATTTGCGACCGTTACAACCTGCCACAAGTGCGGGAGAAAGGTACTTTTGCAAGATTATACTGAAAGAGAATAGTCAACATATAAATCCGTTAAAGTTATGTTTATTCGTGGCATCATCATTGTGCGATGATGGAATTAAACACAACTACAACAACTAATAATTTATCTTGTTAGTGAAGTTCGACAGCGCTGTACTTTTGCTAAACTTGACGGGTGGCAACCAAGAAAACAAAAAAATCCGCACTGTCACAAAAGTAATTTTATAATTTCAAGGTGTTATTAATCCTATTTGTTACCATTGGCACTTACCCCAAATAGGCAAATCATCCATGTACATTTGATACCAGTAATGGTTCTTGACGGCATAAACAAACGCATCATACTTCTTTTGGTCAAGTGTAATCTCACAGTACGGAGTAATTGCAACAGTCTCTGCAAACGGTTACAAAGAAGCATACGAATAGACGTGAATGAAATTAAGCCCAAAACCTAGAATAAACACATTTCTTGCAACCATATCAACAGAAATTTAGCTACGACAGCGAATGGCAGACACGAGAAGCAGCAACCCCAAGTGGTGCACGCAAAGTGGCCTCGCAGTCAATTGCAGTAAAAGTACAGTCGCGCTCAAGTTTAAGACCACCTGCTCAAAATTTGGATTTTTAGAACAAGTGTGGAAAATTGTCTCATTTGCTTTGTCACATTGCTTTTTATGTTGGAAGAACATTGTTGCATCACTGATGCTTCTAATATAACCTTGAGAATGAGCTTTATAGCCATCTGGTTGTCTTGGAAACAAAAAATAATCAAAATTATGACAAGTTTTGCTTCTGAAAACATCGGCAAAATAGATGTTTTTCAATTGTGGAGAGGTCAAAATTGTTGCAATGCATGAAGAGGGGTATTCAAAAAGGAAAATATCAAAAAAACTGTAGTTTAGCAAGACTGCACTCCATCAGGCAGTCGTCAGAAAACGTTTGGTGGTTTTCAGGATTTGCACAGGGCTGTTAGGCTCAAGGTTACCAGCCAAAGAGATTATCACATGACAAGAAGTTGGTGGTGTGCTCACCCACCACTTCCAGCAAAGACTCGATCAGATAATGTTGCTCACAGGTGCAGATGTCAGTACATCTACCATAAAACGTCGTTTCAGTGATGAATTCGGGCTCAGAGCCTGTAAACCTGCCAGAAAACCAAGGCTTACACTTGCCATGAAAGCCAAGAGATACCTGCCTTCGCAAAGTCTCACCTCGATTGGACTGCCTAAAAGTGGAGGACGATATTATTGTTGGATTGCAGTCTTGCTGAACTTCCATTTTTCAGATATTTGTCTTTCTCAGTACCCCTTTTCATGCAGCGTAACAATTTTTGACCTGTCCACACCACAAAAAAAATTTTTGCCCATGTTTTCAGCAGCAAAACGTGCGATAATGTTGAATATTCTTGCTTCCAAGACAACCAGATCGTTGAAAAGCTCATTCTTAAAGGTTGTAATAGACACATCAGTTACATAACAACGTTCTTCCAACATAAAAAGCAATGTGAAGGAGTAAATGAGACAATTTTCCAAACTTGTTGCAAAAAAAAAACAAATTTTAGGCAGGTGGTCTTAAACCTTTGAGCGCAATTGTAGTACCACATTTAAATCAAATGTTGGGGAAGAATATCCAGCCTCATCAAACCCATGATAACAAATAAAATCTGCTGTCTCACTTCAAACAATTGTCTTTAATTCAAACGTAACGTACAAATATCACTTAGCAGTATTGCATAATTACTCAATCCTGCCAAGAACAGAGGTTGCTAATAATGGAAATTTAAGTGTTTTTGATAAAAGCATAGAAACGATTCAGTTTAGAAAAGTGGTTCTTAACCATTTCTCTACCATGACTTCCATAAGTAATAGTCTTTTTCTTCCAGTACTCTGACTTATAAAAGCTGCAAAAGCAAATGTATTTGTTGGGAACTTCATTGATCAAACTTTCCATGTTGCAGAGCACATAAGGTTCGTGCCCCCTTGGCAAGGCATTCCCCCCCGATTAAGAACTCCTGCTTTGGAAAGAGATTTTTGTTTTTTTGCATTAGTAAGCAATTAGGGGTTACACAAGCATTTGCCACAACTGTTCATAATAATCATCATAAATGTGAGTTGATGCCAAGCCAACAAACTACATACTTTTCCCACTCTTGTACCACACCCTTTTTCGCTCCACAATATGCCTCTCACTTTTGCCAGCATCTTTGTCCAAAAGTTTTTATTTCTGGCTTACAAACAACCTTTTCATACAAAGCAAAGTTACTGATCATTACGCGAATGCTGATTTTTTAAATCATGCCTAAAATCAATAATAATTTCACTGGATTTTACCCTTCGATTGGTGAGAAAAAGCTTTAGATTCTGTAATGTAAAATAGCAAATTATTTAGTGTGATTGTGACGAATGGTATTAAGGTAAGTCACACTAGCAACCTAAAGAAAACAAGTCCACCGTACAATTTTCTCATCTTGTTCTTTCATATAAATGGTGTGTTTATGCAACATAATATACATACCTTTAAATTTAATGTCTAACCCACTGTACTGCAGCTCAACTCCTTGCAATGCATCCCCTAAATTTTCATGATGTCTGTCAAGCTTAGTTGTTTTGGAACCTCTACAAAATGGTAACCTGTAAAAAGTAAACAGTCAAGTAACAGCACCTACAAATTAAAAGACTTTCTTAAAAACATCATGGAATACGCAGACAATCATTGCAACCCAAAATACAGTAGGAAAAAATTAAAGATCTGGTTTTTCTGGAGTTGAATCAAAACCAAGCTTCCAAAGAGATGTTTTGATTTCACCTCACAAGCCATAAGATCAATTAGATATGACTAAATAGCCTCCCAAAAACCACATGTAATGAAGTGAAAAAATACAGATGTAAATAAGAATAAAGTTTTGTACACAAAAATGATTTTGAAAACGCAAATAAATTACAGACCAAATCTCAGCAACAAAACATCATTACCTATTCACTCAATATCCCTGCAAGCATTGCCTTACACCATACATTTAGATAAGAAAAACATTTTCAGGAAATGAATTCCATGACATGGTATAATTGGTGTATGTAGGTAATAAACTTCATGTTGTTTAAAACATTTAGGTAGTGGTTGATTTTCTACAGAAGCTAACCATTCAAAATAAGAGTGGAGGTTGAAATTTCATACATACAAATTTTCTTCATATAAATCACTTCAAAAATGGTAAATTCTATGCAACAAACATGTATAAAATAAATAAAGTTCTTTTGGCAGAATTGTTAATCCAATTGATGCAAGCACGCCAGATTTTTCATCATCATCATCATCATCATTAGCTGCATGACGTGATTCTACAAACCATTTGTTCTATATCAAGTACCCACATGGTAATGTGTTTTCACAACATACCTGAAATATTCATAAGTTTCTTGTCTGTTATGGTAAGGACCAACGGTATTCATCCACAATAATACATCCTCTCCAGGAGCATACTAAAAACAAAATGATTTTTAGTGACCAAACAATTAAGGTGAAATTTATACAACCTTGCAAAATCATATATATTGGTCGTTTCTTGTCATTAACTTTGCAGCAAGTCACAATAGCCCTTTTTGATAACAAAGATCACCTTCTGTCAGGTAAAACAGTGAGTATCTCAGCCAGTGGAAATTACACAGAAATGCAAATCAAATCAAAAAAGAAAGTATTTAACATGTAAAACTTATTTACTCATATAACCTAGTTCGGAATCGAACAGTAAACATACCACAACTAGAAATGGTGCAGTAATCATTAATGTGTAGCATTTATCCACAACTAGGCTTGTCTAACCCTTCAAGTCCAAAGTGCACCACTTTTTTCGCTATTTTTGGAAAGTTTGCAACTCAATACCTTGCCAGGTAATTGAGCTAGAGAGCTGTTCAAACCTTCTACGGATTCATCAAGTCTTCAACTGCAGATTAATTAGTTAATTAGATAATTTAATTAACTTCTTTATTTTACATCATAACTTTCGAACCAGAAACGCTGGAAAGTCGATTAAAGGCTCAAAAGACTTGGACTCGATCCTAGTTTCCAATGAAAACTACAGTAAAATACTTTGGTCTAGTGGTTCGGCCCTAGGACAGGTAACCTGAGCCAAAATGACCCCAAAACTACTTCACTTATGACATCACTCACAAAAATGCACAACTCCCAACAAAAAATTTTTTCAAGTGCAGACTAGAAGACTTGCAGAATCTTTTGTGGGTTTGAACAGCTCTCTAGCGCAATCGGCAGAGGAGCTATGGCGTTGGTAAGGCAACCGAAAATTTGCTGGTTTTAGGCCGAATTCCAGGTACGAATATATTGTACACCGGCTCTTATGGTGTTAATGTAAACCGATTAGTTAATTACTAACCTAGATAATATACATATATATGATGAAACAAGCAACATTACATTATGTTTCCATTAAAAACACCACATACATACCGAATGACTGTCTTCATCACCAAGCACAACATGCAGTACAGCAAAGATATAGAAAATACCAAAAATCACTCCAAAATCCATCTCGTGTTTTTATAATATGGGTTTCACATTCAGAAAAGAAACCCAATAAACATTACTGACATTATAATAAACAACAAAATCTGAAAAACAGAATTAAACAACAAATGTTAGGCACTGAAAGACATGACTGCCACATTATTTAACACCTTAGCTGCCCATATATTATGGTTTAGCCTATAAAACAGCAATATGCATGTGTCCTTGCGTGATCGTAACTCCAAGACCAAAAGCGCTAGCGAACTGTTTCATTGATCAAAAGACTCAGCAAGTCTTCGAGTCTGCAAAAATAATTTTGTTGGTCTTGATGTGGAATAGTTTTAGCTTCTTTTGGCCCACTTCGTCTGGCCCTAGGTCCAAACCGCTTGATCAGTAGTGCTCAAACTTTTTGGCTCGTGGGCCACATTTGTCTTTCAGAAACCCTTCGCATGCCACAAGAATTAATAATCTCAATGAAAATTCTCTAAAAAATTCTCTTAAATGAATAGTGTTAAGTTTTCTTTCCAATGAAAATTACTTCGTGGGCCACTCCAGAGGGCCTTGCGGGCCACGGTTTGAGCACCACTGCACTAGATGAAAAAATTTTACCCAAGTTCTAATAGGAAACTAGGCTAAAATCCAAGTCTTTTGATACTTTGGATGACCTGCTATGGTTTCGCTGCAAAAGTTATGATCCCAAAAAACAAAATTAGTAATTAATCCACTAATTACATACCGTATTTTCCGGCTAATAAGCCGACCCACCGAATAAGCCGAGGCCAGTTTTTAGCTCGACCAACAACAGTTCTTTGACCTCCAGAAGCAAAATAGTTTAGCACTACATTTGTTGTCAGTTATACTGAACCACTTCAAATGTGTGCTTTTAAGACAAATTAGATGTATACTCAGTAGATAATTCAAAACATTGGCTGCATATATAGCTGAAAAAACATTTTACTCAGTGTAACCAAAACAATATCCAACTTATTCAGAATATGAGATTGTGCAAAATGCATGTCAATTGCAGTATTGCTGGTGGATATTATGGGTTGCAATGATGAACATAAAGGTCAGGCAAGCTCCATGAAGAAAATATCTTAAGAATTTCTGAAGCATTGAAACAAACAGCTTTCTCTTTCATTCTGAACAGCAGGTTTAAGCAAAGGGAGACAAAATGTTTGAAAAAATCTCACTTGTCTTTCCAATATTACAAAACTATGAGAAAACTAGCTTTGCAGTAAAAACAAAGGCCCTTTACTGAAAAAAATGAAAACTTCAGCGAAATACAAAAAACTCAACTAGTACAGTAGAAAAGAACAGCACTGATGATGCTGTAAAAAATCTCCTTGAATGAAACAAAATAATTTCTTTTAGAATTTCACAGTTATGATATATAATAACATTTCAAATTTCTCAGCAACTGCCATGATTCGACTGTGTGGTATAACAAGGAAACTATGTCCTGCCAAACAAAGAGCAGTTGGTTAAGGTAGTCCTGTTGGGTATTCTAAAATATAATGAAAAAATAATGTTGAAACTACGAGATGCTGTTTTGTGCTTCTTTGTAAAGTACATTAGGCTCTCATTTGTACCCCTACACATCAGAAATGAACTTAAAGATTGATGGCTTTTAGGTCTAATGTTTTTGTGAATTGTATGAACAGACATAATATGCAGTGTATATGGGCACATCACGCTGTCTTCTAAATTGGGGATAACTTTGAATCTAACACAAACTGAAGCGGTTTTGTTTGCAGAATAATCAATGCATGCTATGGCAGAGCTAAAATACCAGGGTTATGCACACCAAACCAAGAAACAAATGATCAGCAAAATAAGGACTTTTGATGTCACATAGCAGTCTACACAACTAAGAAAGCTACATAAATTTGCTTCAGGCTACGATCTCTATTCATTTTGTCACAGTTTGAAAGAAATTCTGGAACGACAATTACATATCCGAAGTCATGCTGTTGCAACATTTTCTGCAATTGCGAAAGCTCTCGCAAGCAGCCCGCAGGCTGTATGTTCTGCAGGGCTGGCACATAGAAATAGAGAGACTGTCAAATGGTCAAACTCTGTGGTTCCCTAACTGGTATGCCGCAGCACCCTAGGTTGTCATTTACAATACTCAAGAGAGCCACAAACTAGTATGTTTTATGATATATCATTGAAAAACATTTTCAAAACTTCAAAGATAATTGCTGTGGTTCGCCACTGGGTGCTGCAAATTACAATGTACTTTTATAACATGCTGCAAGCCTAAAAAGTTTGGGGAACACTGACCCAATTAATTGAACCAAAAGTATTGGATAGCATGCAAAATGCAATGCTTCTGTGGCACAAGAACAGGTAATGAACTTTACACTGTTAACCAAATGTAAAAGACCATAGAAACTTCTTGACACCTTTGCTGTCAGAACAGTTCACATTAGTTTTGGTTTCTAGCATTTCTTAGCAACTCCATAACTTGCCAGGTGATTGTGCTAATGAGCTGTTCAAACCTTCAAAACACTTGGCGAGTCTTCTAGTTTGTAATGAAAAAAAAATTTATGTTGTGGGTTTTTTATGTATGACGTCATAAGTGGGATAAGTTTTTGGCCATTTTGGCTCAGGCTACCTAGCCCTGGGCGCCAACCACTAGATGGAATTTTTTGACACAAGTTTGAGTCTTTTGAGCCTTTGATTAGCTTTCTAGCATTTCTGGTTCAAAAGTTATGGCCTAAAAACAACAAAACAATTAATCCTCTAATTCAGGGGTCAGGAGCCTATGGCTCGCTAGCAAGATGTGGCTCTTTTGATGAAGGCATCTGGTCCACTTGATATTTTCTTGACACGATGGTTACAAATGAAACTTTTTCTGTAATTTGATTGTGTAAGTTATTCTGTTGTTTGAGCTTGTTGAGCAAAATGTTCTAATTGAAGCTTAGTAGCAGTTCGGTGATTGAGCAAAGTTAGTTGGTGTACTTTCTGTAAATTGAGTTGTTTTTTGAGAGATTTGTTCATTGAGCAATATTGTGGAATCAGCAGACATCGTTATTCATCATTCTTGTGGTAGCTGACACAGGGCGTTGTGAGAAGATCCCATCCTATTTTTATAAAAGCAAAGCTGATTTTTAGAGCACCACGCAGATACCTAAAAGAAAGATGATGAGTATCATACATTTCAGCACAAATGGACGGAGGAATTTGCCTTTGTAGAGTTGCAACTTGCAAGACTATTTACGTAGAAATCAACAGCTAGTAAAACTAAGAACAGCTAGCTGTAAGTTGTTAAACGTGCTTATCGTATCTTTCAGTCAGTTCGAGTGTTTTGGCGTCTGTGGATATAGCTCTACTATGTTCATCTGACTTATGACCTGGGGTGTAGTGGGTAGGAACATGTGGGAACAGCGTTCCCATTTTCATGTTTTGTTTTAAGATTAGTTTGAAGCTGTTTATGGCTAGTTTCTTTGGGTGCGTTCCCACACCTTTTTTGTTAGCGCTACTCCCTGCTTATGGTAGAGTGCAATAGAACATTAGGCTAGGAAAGGAGTTTAACTTAAAAAAATTTAAAAAAAGGAGTTTAACTTAAAAAAAATTACGCACTGTTGCTAAATTTTTTCTTTTTGTTTCATATGTCGACTTTTGCGCAGGACTGAAGATGTGTAACACGTGAAACTAGTTTCCTAACGCAATAAATTGCGATCGATTCGCTTGGTGTGGGTCACTGCTGGCTTTACAAATATTGCTGAATGATTAGTACAACCTTGAATCATTGCAAGGAGATGGGAGCAGAACCAAGCAGGAGATTCCTCAAAGAGCTGGCTGCTAATTGGTATTTGTTATATGCCTTACCTTTTTTTCAAAAACTTCAGAAATCAGGACTTATGAGCTAAAATTTTTAGAATTGCAGTAATTTTAATATTTTGCTATTATTTTTAATTAATCTGTTTAACTTGTTAGCATAGTATACACCAAGGGTCACCAACACGGTGCCCGTGGACACCAGGTTGCCCACAAGGACCACTTTGGTTGCCCGTAAGTATATTTTGAAAATAGCATTAAGATGATGAGTATCGTATCATAGATTAACATCATTAATGATAGGCATACCATATTTTTGTGATTGAAACCTGGGACGCTTCAGAACAATGCGCCTTATCAGCAGGGACGGATTTAGGGAGCGACGGGCCCTAGGCTATCTTAGTTTTTGGGGCTCCGCAGAGGTATGGCGTATTTGGCCATTTGTCTGAAAAGCGTAAAAGTATACCCCTCTTATGCATAGTGCCCCTCAAAAATATACCTTTTGTGGTGCCGACTTTGGTTCTACGATTGCTTTTCAGTGGTTCCAAAACTTTTTCTGATTGCTTACCAGTTGTGGGTGCCATACTGTCACCACGTACCACCTTTTTCCAGGAAATGTCAATGTGCCAAATATAATTCGATCAGAAGTTTGGAAAACCAGAATTGACACCTTCACCGACGTGCCAAAATCAACACTGCGTGTTCAACTTCCAGGCTTCATCACGTTGTATACAGGGCTATCTGGTTGTGTCAAGTCCCTATGGGTGCAAAGCTTTGTCTCGAAGGCAGTACTTTTGAAATTTGTTTCATGGCATTGGATAAGGACCCGACGCATGCAACTATGCTTAACTCCTTTGCACAAGATGTGTTAAATTCTCTACAGAACAGAAAATGGTGCAATGGTGCTACTGTACACCAACTTAGAATTTTAGTTCCATTTGACGACTGTTGCTTTTCCAAAGCACTGTGCACAGAACACTTCACAGTTTAAAATGCAGAATTATGCCGTGTCTGACAGAAAACTAACAGTCGTTAAATGGGGAATTATGCCGTGTTTAGCAGTTTAAAATGTGGAATTATGCCGTGCATTTTGCCGTGGACTGGACAATGCACTGTTTTAACTTCGTTACTTATTTGACTTCGCTCTGTTTTTTCACATCAATAAGATTCATTTGGTGAATAACCCAACCGAATGATGCATAATAAACGCCATTGGCATTATAAAAGCTTCATGATGCCACAGGCTAACAAATCAGTAAAGTCTTTACGTACAGCGTCCAGCTGTATCAGGACCAAGAAATTTTAGAACTTCTAGAAGCATTTCTATATCCCGCAATTCTACAAATGTTCGTACACGACAGCTTTGAGACATTAACATGTTCACAACTGCACTGCACAGTTCAAAGCAAGCAGAAAAATGATACTGGCGATTATTACATCACACACACATTGCGCACGTTTGAGACAACATGCAACGTACGGGCCCGCAACAACTTCGAATTTCCATTTCAACTGATGACCGCTGGTTTGCTAAACGCTGAAGGATTTCAGAATTTAAAACACTGTATTAGGAGCAAGGGATATTCAGAACATCTATAAGCACTTTTGTATCCCACAGTTCTTGAAATCTCTGCGTTCAGTGTCAAGCTATAACATACCAACGGTGTCAGGTAGCAAACATGTGGACAGAAGTTGAATAGGGCAGTAAACTTGTGGATATTTGTTTGATATGGATAATCGCATGTTCCGGTTAAACGTATAAAAAAGCTTGGCAAATTGGCTATGCGATCAACCAGATTCGTCTGTATAGCAGACCTAAACTGGGCCTAGTGTGGTAGTGTGGGTTGGACATAGCTGCTCTAGACTGATGGTAAACAGCATGAAGACAAGTTTTGCACAGCAAAGTATTGTGGTCACAGCACCCTCAGCTAACCATATGAAGCACAATGTAGACCCATATGAAGTAAGCCCAATGTAGACACGTTTTTCGAAGTAAAACTCACAAGAAACTGTTCTTGCTGATTTAACTATCATAGGCGTACACAGTTTCAATAAGCAATCTCTGTTTGCAGGCCATCTAGTTGGTAACAAAACAACCAAATGCAGCATCCAATACTGACAATATTGCTTTTGATCGGAGTTCTACAGTGCCTGGCCGTCTTGGATTGTTGCAAGATTTTTGTCTAGGAGATTGAATATCAAGTAAGTACTGTTTTTTCTTTTTATTCTTTCCTTGTAACCATAGGCGTAGCCAGGGAGGCAATTGGACCATTCCCCCAAAATTTCTAGAATATTTTGTCATTTTGTGCTTTGACATGCAATGTCCGAATAAAATACCGTTGCTCATATGGCGTGTGGCCCTCCCAAAAATATTTTGGGCTGGCAACGCTACTGCTTGCAACCACTTTCATACCGATGACCTGCATCTCTCTCGCGCCCAGCCATGTTCCTCAGTATCCAGCCTTTCACACAGCAGTTTCTTATTTGATATTCAATCTTCCACTGACAAAAAGCTCGCATAAGCGCAGGACCACCAAACTCTGCAGAACTCCGATGAAAAGCAATATTCTAATTTTTATATTGCATAGCAAACAATATTTTTGTGTTGTTACTGTACTGATAGTCTACACTAGACGTTTGGATTTTCGCTCGTTTCAAAGTAAATTGTGAAGTTATGCCTATGTGCAGTTTCGCAAATTTTAAGTTAATAATGAGTCATCATAGGAAGGAGTTGCGTGGGGCTCCAAAAGCACAGGGCCCTAGGCCATGGCCTGTTTGTAAATCTGTCACTGCTTTTCAGATAAGTGTGGTTCATATCTTACTCGGAGCATGTAGTTATTCGGATTCCTATACTTAAAATACCAACAAAAACTGAAATAATGCATTTTACCAAGAAACAAAACAATGTTAAAAACACATTCGCCCAATCATTCTTTTCTTTAGACAGTACTTTCTTCATGAACTCTTTGCTTGATTTTATTTTATCGTAAAAATCACAGCAGCAAAAGTCATTATTAATTAAATTACAGGTGATAAGGGGTTTGACATTCTCTTTCTGTTATCAGACCACATGTTGTTAAATTACAGAAAAAAATTATCTCAACAGGTGCTGATGTACCAGGTGTGGGACTATGTACTGGCTGACTGAATCCCTAACTGGGACTTTTTGCCAGACTGACCAGGACAAAGCCTTTCAACCGGGACTGTCCCACCTGAAACGGGACATATTATATATCTAATTAATGATAACATAAGTAAAGCTAAATTGAGAAAAATGATCATTTTAGAAGTGTGTATCAAATTAGTAGCCCTTAGCGTTAATTGGAACCCAAGAAGTAGCTCTCAGTTTCAAAAAGGTTGGTGACCCCTACTATACACTGAGTACAGACAAATTCACTTAACACTTTGGCACCCGGGTGGTTTTGGGGATTTTCGGAAAAAAAAACACCTAAACGCACGTGGCTTTGCGCAAGAATTTCTCCGGTCCAGTATGCTCTACAGACTTAATCACATAACCAAGTTGCCAAGCTTTTCTATGCATTTAACCAAAATATGCTATTATCCATATAAGACGAATATCAATAAGTTTACTGCTTAACTCTACTTCTGTTCACGTGTTTGCCACCTTTTATATGCGGTTGCATGATATTGAATACAGAGATATCTAAAACTGCGGGATATAAAAGTGGTTTTAAAATTTGCAGAAATCCTAAACAATACTTCTGTTTACATGGTTGTTACTAAACACGGTTGATCTATACCACAGATGCTTGTTTACTTGTTAAGCACACAGTTTGTTCAACACATTCGCTGCCAGTGTGTGAATACATCATACTTTGAAATTGTGCATTGAGCTGCCATTTTCACGTCACTTTGCAACTCCATAACGTACTATTCGATTGTATTAGAAAGCTATTCAAACTCTCAAAAGACTCAGAAAGTCTTCTTGTTCTCAATGAAAAATTTTTTAACTTTAGGGTTTCAGGTTTTTTGTGGGTAACATTATAAGTGAGTTAGGCTTAACACTTTAAGAGCCAGTCTACGATATATTCGTACTTCGATTTCGGCCTAAAAAACAGCAGTTTTCAGTTGCCTTACCAATGCCCTAGCTCCTCTGTCGATTGCGCTAGAGATCTGTTCAAGGGCTCAAACGGATTGGCCAGTCTAGTAGATTGCACTTGAAACAAAAATTTTTGGTTGGGGGGTGTGGATTTTTTGTGACTGACGTCATAAGTGAAGTAGTTTTAGGGTCATTTTGGCTCATGTTGCCTGGCCTAGGGCCCAACCACTAGGCCAAAGTGTTTTGCTGAAGTTTTCATTGGAAACTAGGCTCAAGTCCAAGTCTTTTGAGCCTTTGATCAACTTTCTAGCGTTTCTGGTTCAAAACTTATGATATAAAATAAACAAATTAAATTAATTATCTAATTAGTCAGATATTTTTACTAACTTACATCACAACTTTTGAACCCGAAACCCCAGCAGTTCATCCAAAATATCAAAAGACTCGGATTGTAGCCTAGTTTCCAGTAAAAACTTTAGCGAAATACTACCACCTAACGGTTGGCGCCCAGGACCAGGCAAAGTGGCCTAAAAGTCTTCCACTTATGACATCACTCAAAACAAACCCGCAACCCCCAGGAAAAAAATTTTTTCGAATGCAGACTAGAAGACTTGCCGCGTCTTTTGAGACTTTTACCGGTCTATAGAGCATACTGGACCGGAGAAATTCCCGCGCAAAGCCACGTGCATTTAGGTGATTTTTTTCTGAAAATCCCCGAATCCTAGTGGACGCCAAAGTGTTAAGGGATTTTGGCCAAGGTTAACAGGCTCTGGGCCCCAACCACAAGAAGGAAGATTTTCACTCAAGTTTTAGGGGAAACTAGGCTAAAATCAGAGTCTTTTGAGTCTGATTGGCTTTCTAGGGTTTCTGGTTCAATAGTGAGGATAAACCAAAATTTGAGTGAATATAACTTTTGGGTAATTTTTAACCAAATTTAGTTTTTTTGGCCATAACTTCCACAGAAATTATATGCTTGTTCTGATTAAAATTGCCTACTGTAACATACACACAACAATCAGTAGTACTGAGAATGCTTGCGGACCTAAAAAATTCTACCCACGTGCCACTTGTGGGCCTGTTATCGAATAATTATCGATTTTTTGGCCATAATTGGCCCACATTGCCGTACTACGCACTGCTGACACTTACTTTCATATATTTAAGCCTATGTTTATGAAACCTTAGACAGAATGCGATAGTTAATAATGAACAAAAAGACAGATTTACTGAAAAACAAAAGACAAATATGTTCAAAATGGTGGCAATGATTTGATAACCACAGGTAAACATGAAACTATCTTTTCACATTCTCTTTCCTCTCTTCAGCATCACATGCACACTGTGTCACAGGTGGGATAACAATGAATACAGAAAACAGTTGTAATGGTGCACATATCACCACCAGGGTTGCCAATTTAAACACAAAATGTGCTAAGTATCTCAGAGACTTTTGTAACCATGCTTAAGTGTGGCTTACAATCAAGGGCAGCTAACATTAATTTTTAACACCATTTTGTGGGTCTCACAACCAAGTGTGGCTAACAATCAAATAACTATAGTATATGTTAGAGAAGTCGGAAACAATAGAGGTTATGTGGTAGAGAGCAATGCGGCAAACATGACATTACAGAACAAAGAAATGTAGCAAAGACAAAAAAACAATGTTTATACTGTACACACAAGTCATAAAGAAGCAAATCAACCCATGAACCATAACTGGAATATCATAGTTACATGTATGTCCCACTGAGTACATAGCAACCCCAAATGAGGTTGAATAGGTACGGGTGGAAACTGATTACAAAAAGTTTAACATGAAACGTAAAAAATATAGCTTAAAAAACATATCAAGAGAATTGCAGACCTCTGCAAAATATGTAACCACTTCTTCTGTGTAACTTGTTCCTCAGCGTAAAGGATTAAAGTGGTTATTAAATACTTTTTTAACCCTAAGCCCTAATACTTTACCCTTACCGTAAACCTCAACATTAAACCATTCAACACTAACCCTAACCATAATCCGAACCCTTAAATCTAAACCCATGTTCGATTTTCAAAAGTTCTTAACACTTGAGAGCCACGGTACGATATATTTGTACTTTGAAATTAGCCTAACTAGCAGTTTTCAGTTGCCTTACCAATGCCACAGCTTCTCCGCCGATTGCGCTATGAGAGCTGGTCAAACCCTCAAAAGATTCTGCAAGTCTTCTAGCATGCACTCGAAAAAAAATGATTTGGTTGAGATTTGTGGATTTTTTGTGAGTGACGTCATAAGTGAAGTAGTTTTTGGGCCATTTTGGCTCATGTTACCTGGCCTAAGACCCAACTGCTAGGCCAAAGTATTTCGCTGAAGTTTTTATTGGAAACTAGGCTCAAGTCCGAGTCTTTTGAGCCTTCGATCAACTTTCTAGCGTTTCTGGTTCAAAAGTTATGATCTAAAATAAACAAATTAATTAATCAACTGTTTTTATTACTTTAGATCATAACTTTTGAACCCGAAACCCCAGCAGGTCATCCAAAGTATCAAAATACTCGGATTGTGGCCTACTTTCCAATAAAAACTTCAGCGAAATACTATCATCTAATGGTTTAGGGCCAAGGCCAGGTGAAGTGGGCCAAGTTGGCTTGAAAGTCTTGCACTTATGACGTCACTGACAAAAAGTCTGTACCTGCCAACCAAAAAATTGTTTTTCAAGTGCAGATTAGAAGACTTGCCGCATCTTTTGAGCCTTTGAACAGCTCTGTAGCTTCCGGCGCACGAGATACACGTGCGCTAAGCCACGTGTGATCCGGTTGTTTTGGCACGAACCGCTTGATTTAGACCGGCTTTGAAAGTGTTAAGAATGCACAGCAATAGTAGTTACAGTGGTTCCGAAACGTTCAACATAAAATCTTGACTAAGAACATAAAAGGTCTTTTGCATTATCAAAAAATCAATAGAACCATGGTGTGACTTGAATTGACAACCCCTCGCACAGCGGCACTAGCCACCAGTCAACCATGTTGACAGGTGGTGTAAACGTCTCCAATTTCATTTTATACAAGATATGTTTGAAAACTAACAAGATTGTATGTGCTGCGCAAGTTACCGTATTTTCAAGACCATATGGCGCACCGAATTATAAGGTGCAGCATCAAAAATGTAATACTAACTGTTTTTTTTCATATATATATAGTAGCATAGGCGTACGGGAAGGCATTGTACTGGGGGGCAAAAAAAATGTGCACTGAAAATAACAATTTGCCCTGAAACTAACTTTTTTAATTTAATCCGAATGGGGCCTGAAACCTTTTGTAAATCTGTTCTATACAGTTGAATTTTCTTATAACGGCTTCATCTATAACGTCAATTTGCCTATGACGTTACATTTTGTTCGGTCCCGATGGCATCTTTTACATGCATTTCAATTCGCTTATGATGTCATTTCAGCAATAACGTTTTTTATGCAATCCCCTAGAGGTGCTGTTATAGGCAAATTCTGTAGTTACGTTGCTTGTTAACTCGTGGTGATATTCCTTGCCTGTTGTGTTCTTCCAGACAAGAAACTTTACAGTAATCGCCTTTACTGATGCAAATATATACGCGACATCAATGGCGCAAGAAAAGGTTAAAAGCGACAGTTCCGGATCGAAGGTCTGACTCACTGAACCTGCCTGTGTTATCGTTGTTGTGCGCTTGAGGAAGAAATTTAAAGACGCGCATGGCGCACTAAAAGGGGCCATGCAATCTCCACGTCCGTGCGGCCCGCTTCTACTAAAGATTGCACCTTGGGAAATGAAACACGCACTCAAAATACATGTGTCAGTGTGCCTATACGTATTGTATTCGTATACTGTGATTGTACCATGTACAGTACTGTATGATAATCCTATAAATGTAGCCGGTAAAACACTTTCCAAGTAGGCCTACTTTATACAAGTATTGTCATTTGTAACACTGGTCCATATTACACAAACCGCCACCAGGGTTAGTCCACATTATACACTGCATTCACAAAGCTAACTTCAAAATTTCTCTACCTCAGCCAGTCAGCTAAGGTTTGATGTTAAGGGCAATGCTGCAACAGACAGCAGAAGAGTTCTAAAAAAAGCACGAAAAACCTGGCACTAAAAAAGCGAGGACTTGGTCCAGTTCAAAGTCATTATAACCAGTCACGACTTTAGTCCAGATTACCCACTACACTAGCCCAAATTACACGGATCACCCCAAGTGAATATAGACTGAATATACTGTATTGAAAATACTTTCACTGTTCAGGATTTTTGAGCAATTTGCGCTTGCCTTCAAAAACAGAGCTTTCCCTGAAATTTTCACTGTATTGAATATATTTCTTACCATTCAAGATTTTTGAGCAACTCTGCGCTTACAATGTAATACAGAGTTTGCCCTGAAATTTTTCACTGTATTCAACATACTTTTTACATTCAGGATTTTTGAGCAACTTGCGCTTGTCCTGAATTCGCTGTATTGAATATATATTTTTACAGTGACGTGCGGTGAGGTTCGTGACTGGGGAGGCACTGTCTCTTTCAAAGCCAAATTTGCAAGTGTATGAATTGAATGGAGTAGCGTAAATTCACCACTCAACTGGCGGCTTGCAGAATGACTATTGCTTATGCTTTCTATCCCATGTCATAATTTGTTACACACACATAGGTACAATGGCGATTCTAGATTTGAAAAAAAGTAACATATAGGAGGACCAAACTGAAGTGACTTGTCACCTACTTGTTTAACGCTTTACTGAAAAGTTTAAAACAGTCTTACAATTTATGCATACATTCAGAATGCATACAGTGATCCAATCAAGAATGGAGACCATCAGTATGATCGGCAGCTGCCGAGAACTTCAATGAAATATGCAAAGTAAAAGAACAACTGTGCGCAGTGCTGCAGATCACTAGTGCGCAACAACACGCACCAATTGACTTTATCCTCCCCCACCTAAAATTAAATCGAAACGGAGGTTCAACGCACTATTGAAGGAAGCACAAAACAGGTTCAATACGAAGCACAAAAAAACGACCGACTCACTACAAGGATAAGATGCGGCCACAAGCAAGCAATCAGAAGCAGCACGGAGCACATTTTCACGACTATGTATGTTCATCCGTATCTTAATGTTCCTCCCCTTTGTTACTAGAAGATGACAGCCCCACGGACAGCATCCCCGGTTGCTTCATTTGCTCCCAAATGCACATCCACACTTGGAAGCTTAAATGAAGCAACTATGTCAACACATCTGCACACAGCGCGGCAGGTTAACATCGCGCATTGGTGCGCAGCAACACTAACCAATTTACTTCATAAACTGACTAAATACACTGGCTGTTCGCCATGTAAAATAAGCAAACATGAATAAATGGAAACAGAAAGGACAACTAAAAAAATACAGTAGTGGCTCGTCTGTCATTATTCACATCATCAAATCCCAAGAATGCTTCCTTCACTTCACAAGCCACCTCGCTTATAGCCACGTAATGACAGATATCTGAGCTTTGTTTGTGACATCTGTTGACTCGTCTACTTCTGCAGCAACAAATGGGGCTGCACTTATCTCCTTTATGTCATATCTAACCACATCACCTACTGCTGCAATTAAATTGTTCTAAATTTTGTTTGAGAAGCCAGAAAACACAGTAGATGTCTCTAAATGTCTAGCTAATCTTTCATCTTTCGCAGCAAGAGTATGTAAAAGTTCCACATAGTTGCCACGATTGGAGGAAAGAACTCTCATCATTACTACAAAATGCTAGTTGCTGTGTGGCTGGGAAGCAATTTACATTAATGAGGTCTTTCAAAATCTCTGTTTTCCTTATCCTTACCTCAGCGTTGTGAACGCTGATATTTAGTCTCCACTGTTCATTCAAAGTCAAAGTATATCAGTGCGCTTCCAAAAGTTTTTAAAACACTTTTGGTTTTGATTGTTATTTTCTGATCTGGCATGTCTGCTGAGGCTTCTTGGCAGATTTTTCATGTCACAAAATCCTGTTGTAGTCCACAAATTTTCATAGCAAGTTTTCCCAACGCGACTTGTTGGTCAAGCCAGTGATGCCATATCAGTACGATAGAATTGCCTAGCTATGTCGTAACAATGAAACGTTTCCATTGAGGCACAGATATTGGCTGCCTTCCTTCACCGCCTTACCACAGTAGCTGCATGTCTGACCAGCTACTGATGTGGTATAACGCTGCATATTCAGTATATTATACACAATGTCAAGTAAGTGCCAGTCAATGGAATGCGAGAGCATATAGTGGAAGGAGTACATATATTAATTAGTGTATACAAACATTACACTGTTACTGACATGAAGGTTACAGAGCTGACATGAAGGCAATTGCACGGCAAGTGCTCACCACCATACTTTGTTACAAACAGCTCAATGTGATTTAAGCGAAAGCCACGTGGTGAGAGGAGCACAAGCAGTCGCTGCCTCCCTTCCTGACTTTCCCTAAGTTGAAGAAATATGCAAATTCAGATGCATTGACTATGAAAATGATTAGAATCATACAATAATTGCACCTTTTCAACATGAAAGGACATATTTGTATTCAGAAAATTCGTTTTGCACATTTCATGATTATGGTAGGGGAGGAACTCCCTTCCTTGCCTCCCCTGACGGCCCATCACTGATTTTTTATCATTCAGATTTTTGAACAACTTCCTTGCCCTGAAAAACAGAGTCGCCCTGGAACTTTTCACTGTGCTGAAATATTTTTTAACTTTCAGGACTTTTGAGCAACTTGTGCTTGCCCTGAAAAACAGAGTGTGCCCTGAATTCAATGTATTGAATATAAGCTTTTAATCATTGAGAATTTTGAACAACCTGCGCTTGCCTTGAAAAACATAATTTGCCTTGAAATTTTTCACTGCATTGAAATATTTTTTATCTTTCAGGATTTTTGAGCAACTTGTGCTTGCCCTGTAAACAGAGTTTGTCTTGAATTTTTCATGCCGGGGGCGGCCTCCCCCCGCCTCGTACGCCACTGTACAGAAGAACTCGTCTAATTCGTCATCATTTAATTCGCCAATTTGCTTAATTCGTCACATTTTCGTCGGTCCTAGCAGAATCCCTATCTTTCGTGTGCATTTCTGTTAGTCTAATTCGCCATCGCCTAATTCGTCAATTTGCTTAATTCGTCACCTTTTTCTATCCCTTAGAAGTGTTTTGTTCGGCTAATACGTCATTTGCAGTTTTGCTTTTGATGTCCAAAGCTAGAATGTTGTGGGAATTCAAACAAATTAAGGATCGATATCTGAGAATTGTTGCACCTTGCAATTTGTTTATCGAATTTATACACGAGGTGCAAAGCGCAACACGACTCCCCATGAGAACGTGGGAAGTCTTTGCTTGTTAAAGATTTAAAAGGTGCTAGATTGAATGGAAGCATCCAGATAGAGTAGAGGAATTAACTGTTGCATTCAACCATAAGGTCATAAACTTATATTTTACTGCAAATAAGAACACAATGTATACGAGTTACTATAAGGTATACATGCTTCTATGACAGTTTTCACCTGTTTGCATAATTCATCACTTCACCTAATTCGTCACTTTTTTCTAATCCCCTTGAGGTGACGAATTAGGCAAATTCTGCTGTATAAGGCATACCAGATTATAAAGCGCATTAAACGAAGCAAAACTTCGATAAGTCAAACTGTATTCAACTCTGTCACAAAAACTCCAGAGTGCCGAAGTCGCCACTGGGAGTTTAATTTGTCATTACATATGAGGGAGTTTTATCTACGGCACATGCCTAATCCGCTAGACTTGAATAGAATAAAATACAAGTTGTGTGCATGTTTGATTCGGTGTGCGCCAATGTAGTCCGGAGCCCCGCGGAGTAATAGGATCTGTGACATATGCTAGCTTCGAAACATATACTCATTGCTCATTGCAATTGTTGTTGGTTTATTATGCAACACAATGGTCAGTTTACAAAAAAAATGTAACAAGCAATTAAATAAATAGCACCGTTTACCACATAGATTGGTTCAAGATGATTAAACACAACCAGATTCACATTAGATGCACCACATTATAAGGCGCACTTTTAATTTTTGAGCAAATTAAAAGATTTTAAGCACGCCTTATGGTCCGAAAAATACGGTATGTGTCCAATCGGAATAAGGGCTGTACGTTACAATGTAAGTCAACCCCTCATGAATGTACAACTGCAGTTTCAGCTTTATGTTAACTGTACGCTCGTTGGCAGGCTTTTGTAGTTAGTCTAGTATTGATCATTGTAAAAAATTTAGGCCTGCAATTTTTGCTGTAACACCATGACCACCAAACAACAAACCAACTTTAAATTTCTTGTTCGATTTGGAAAAACTCTAACAGAAGCATTCAGATTACTGTAGGATGTGTATGCGGATAACACAATGTCGAGAGCTTGGGTTTTCAAGTGGCACAAAAGGTTTAAGGAGGGAAAGGAGGATGTGGAAGATGACCCTAGGAGTGGGAGGCCTGCCACAAGCAGGACCGAGGAAAATGTCAAACTTGTCCACCAGAAGGCGCGTGGAAATTACTGCCTGACTATTAGAATGATTGCAAATTAGCTGGACATGAACAACGAGCAGGTGTGGACAACCATTACTACAGATCTGGGAATGAAGATCTGTGCAAAAATGGTTCCGAAGTTACTGATAGAAGAGCAGAAAGAGTAGCATGTGCAGGTGGGTCATGACATCCTAGACCAACTCGAAACAGAACCAAACTTGCTGGAAAGAATAATCACAGGTGATGGGTCACGGGTCTTTCAGTACGATCTGGAGACCAAGCACCAGAGTCTTCAGTGGAAGAGTCTGACATTGCCAAGGCTGAAAAAAGCTAGGATGGCCAAGTCCAAAACCAAGGTCATGTCGATTGCATTCTCTGATGGCGAATTGTGTATGCCGTTCTTGTGATAGAGCCAGACCATCAACCAGCACAGTTACAGGGATGTCCTGCGATGTTTGATGCACTCAGTGCAAGAGGTGACATATGTACAAAAAAAATCATGGCTGCTTCACCACGACAATGCTCTGGCACATAATGCATTGAGCATCCAAGCATTTCTTGCCAAAAATAACATTGCTATGCTGGAGCAACCTCCATACTCACCAGACTTGGCTCCGTGTGATTTTTTCCTGTTAGGCTCAAGGAAGTCATGAAAAAAACATGTTTTTCTAACATAAAAGCCATTAAAAAGGCCGTGACAAAGGAGCTCTGAGTGATCCCGAACAGATCGATCCAGGAGTGCATGGTAGAAGAGGATGGTGAAGTGCATTAGATCTCAAGGGGATTACTTTGAAGGCGACATGCTGTAGTTTACAATTTGTATTTGGAATAAAAGATTCATGTGCAGTTTCGTTACTTTTCAAACACACCTCATATCACAAAACCAGATGTGAGATACGGTTTTCGCATTCGAAGGTCTAAAAAATGTATTCGGCTTTAATAACTACAACCAGCTTTGTGCAATGTATAACGCTGAGTGTGTTTATGGCACTATTATAAAGGTTTAGGTAGCTGGAAATGACTATGCAATGGCAACTGTTAAGTAGCCAACACCCACCTAATTCAGATCATAGTTAGGTTTCATCACCACAAAACAGAAAGCAGGTTTTTATATCGTAGTAGGGTGACATGCAATGATACAGTGGACACCTCAGTGGTGATATCTCATTATCTGCACCATGCTAGAGTTTGTGGTATGCTTTTCATACGATGCTCGGGTTGCAATTTCAGATTGAGGATTTTAGCATCTACTGTACACTAATATTGCGGTAGAAGTTGTGAACGGCAATCATTTCTTTTGTTTTATTGCTTCCAGGATTTGCTGTACGAAACTGTACAAGGCACACAATTACTCGACGCAACAAAGGAAACCAAGGATTATGCCTGGCAACTTCTGGCTCATCTTCAGTCAGTATAAACAAGCATTTACACTTTTACCTTTCAAGCTTAGGTTTAGTGTTAGGGTTAAGGTTTTACATAGATAATAGGGTAAATGTAGTGGTTATTATGCCATTAATGGCAAGAGCACTGCTGGAGTTATTTTGCCCTTAGCCAAACCACATTGGTTGATATGGTCACATGACAAGGTGATGGCTGCTGTGCGAGTGCTCATGAGGTTAGGCGCTCACTAGTACTACTTCACTTTTCTACATGGGAGTGTTTTTTATGTACTTTTTTAAAAGTTTCTGTAACTTTTGTGGTTTAGGGTTTGGCTTTACGGTTTAGGGTCTGCTTTCAGGTTTAGGTTGATACTTTAGGTTTAGGTTTGCAGTTTATGTTTACGGGTTTACGGTTTAGCTTTAGGGTTTAGGCTTATCTTTGGGGTTTAGGGTTTTACTTAATCTAACACAGACAATGTGCTCATCCAGCCATATCATTCTTGTCACATGACCATTTCTGATGGCAAAATAAACCTTGCCTAATGAAAACACAGGTTTAGGGTTGCGTACGTTAGCCTATATTCTTTGGTCGATTGAACTTTGATGATGATGTAGCTTCCAATTATTGCATTTTGTTCATTTCAGTTGATTTTATTGCGTTTTAAACATTAATTGCCAGTTTAATCCTTTATATTTAATCTGAGAAGCAAATGACATACAAAAATTAAGGTAGAATGTAAAGAACCAATGTTTGTCAGTGCAGATATCATTAACAGATGTGTGATGATGATGTAATTGGAGTGGAAAAAGACTTCATTACACAATAAATAAAAGGATACAACAGAAAAAAATATTTGTTATTGCAATTTAATACAATTTTCCCCCGAACACGTAATGTTAAAAAGCTGTGACAACTGTTGAAACCTAAATTTCAGCCCCACTGGATATTGTTATTAGAAATCATTTTCCATTTTTGAAGAAATGGAATAATCTGGGGAAAGAGGTGGCTGAAAATAACAAGATTAGGCTAGCAACAAATATATAATTTGTACTACTACCATTGTGGTGTCATTACTCACCATATAATACCAGTTTTCGTGACTCCGGTTACATCATTTCATATCAGCAACCAAGATCTGCTATTTACAGATATCTGTCTTTTACAGGGCACCAAAATTGGTCAGATGTTTCACAGAGGTCAGCAATTGAATTTGAATTTCTTCACATAATATGTCTTCCCAAAGCAAAAACCAGATACACAGTTGTTTAGACACTGCCAATCATTTATGAAGCAAATGGCCTTAGATGTAGGACTGGAGTCTAGGCTAAATATTGTGAGATTATGAAATCTTAGACGTTAGAGGGTTAATCCACACATAACCAAAAAGAAAAAGTAATCTTACATCTAAAACAATGAAATGATTCATTTGCCAACAATACTCTTATACAGTACATATAGTTAGTATTATACCTATCCATCCTAACCTAAATTATACAAATGTGTTTAACGTTTTGGGGTGGACAAGGCTTTGAAGGCATCTGGCTCTGCGTATCTGCAAAGCTCGAAAGTCCAAAAAAGTGGTGCCGGTGGACGGTTGCCGGATACGAACAAACAATACAGTGGCACAATTTACTCCAAATAAATTTGGCAAATATGCTAATTAGTTTTTCTTAAAACTGTCAGGTATTTTTTACACAATCACACTCCACCTATCACAAAAAAAACGGATGGTTAAATAACCCGGTAATACACACCAGAATGTAGCAAAGATCATCGCCACGTCATTAACGACATTTGGGGATACACACAGCAGAACCAAGAAGATTCTTCAGGCGAAACGAATAAGATACTACTTCGCAAGCGCTAGAGGTCGTCAACCCACTCATTTTCTCAGCGAAGCAGAGGTGGTCGGAGACACTTTTTCAGACTCCGACTCCTTTTCTGTTTCAAATTTTTGAATCCGGTGTCAAGCGAAATTTCTGACTTCTGCGAAATTTCTGACCTACTGTATTATTGTTTGTGAGTATTTTTCTTATCAGAGTAAAGGAATGAAGTTTGGTGAATACTTTTTTGATGTGTGTTGTGTAAATCAAAACTTTTTGGTTGGATGTCGAATATCCACAACAAGCTACAGTGCGACAATAACTATAATCACTGAAAAATATTGGACTTAGTCTTAGACCTCAATTATGTTTTCTTTTCTAACCTTAACCCAAACCCTAGCCCGACACACTTACCTAAACATTAAACCCTAATCATCAGTTTTCGCATCGTATTTGATATGCGGAATAGTACTCTGTGCCTGCGCACATGACGTGAAGTCAGAAATTTTGCTTGACAGTGGGTTCGAAAAAAACGCAGAATCCTGCCGGGGTCGACTCCTGCAACCCGGATTCATGGCCACCTCAGCAACAATGCTAAATGACGTCACTCCTGCTGCATCTCAGCAGAAAAAAAGTGAATCGAGATCCCGTTCCTGCTCCGATGCTCATTGAAAATTTAGACTCCGGCACTGGTTTACACTGCGAAAGCATTAAACCAAGAAATAAAATCTTATGTTGCTCACACACAAACAAAAGTTTCCTTAAACATTTTTCCCCATAGTCCTTTAGCTACAGTCATAAAGAAACTACTGCTATTTTCACTTATTTACAGTGATGTTGTCGCTAGTCTTGACACAAATTTTGCGTGTCTCGGTCTTAAAGTTTCGAAAGCTGCCAGTGTCAAGCGAAATTTCTGACCTATTATTGTTTGTCAGTCATTTTGCTGATCAGAGTAAAGGAATAAAGTTTGGCAATCACTGTTTTGATGCGTGTTGCGTAAATTAAAGCTTTTTGGTTAGATGTCAGATAACTACAACAAGCTACAGTACGAAAATAAGTATATCCACTAAAGAATATTGGACTTAGTGATAAACCTCAATTATATTTATTCTTCTAACCCTAACCCAAACTTAACCTGACACACTTATCTAAACACTAATCCCTAAGCTCTAATCATCAGTTTTCTCAGCGAATTTGATATGTAAAATATTGCTCTGTGTCGGTGATGAAAGTAGAATAATTTTCTTACCGGATCGATCCAATATTAGTCAATACCTTCCCAAAATTTCAGCCATGAACATAGAAAAGCAATCAAGAGCATGTCTACTTTTGGCCCACCCTGTATTGTACAATTTAAAAATACAAAAAACGTACGGTACATTCTGAAAACCACCGTTTCAAAATCAACCAAAAAGCGTCAGGCTATAGGCTACGTACAGCAACTTGCACTATCTCCGAAAGTGGTTCAGGCAATGCAACTTGAGTAGTCTACATTTAACACCTCATACTATAGCCTACTTGCTAATACTGTATTTGGAATCTACATACCCTAAAATAGCAAACCTGATACAAATACTTTACATCGTTTGCAGGGCCCTAGGCTGTTTTAAAGCGGGCTCTTGTGAAAGGTTTGCGATTGATGTCATACGAATTAGTACTACACGCAGGACCGGATTTAACTGATGCGGGGCCGTAGGCTAATCCACTTGTGAGGAACCCTCACCCATTGTTGCGAGAAAAAAAAGGAAAGCGTCAATCAATTTGCGAAAATTGGAAAATTATACTCTGAAAGTACGGTCATTAAAAAGTTCTCAATCATTGCTGAAGTGCCCACGGTCACTGCGTTTGTTGCTGCCTTCGACGCAAAAGTCAAGTCAAGACAAGTCATGTTTGCGCTGTAAGTACACAGCAATAGAACACATTTCAATCAACAAAGCTCAAAACAAACAGCACAGGTTGGGCGGAAAACTGCCAAGGCTGTCACTCAATCAAGCCCAGCCTACATTTGATGACTGTCAAATTCAACAGCACAGGTGAAGCACAAAACATGAGTTCAAAACGAAATAAAAACAAAACACAGAAGCCAAAAGTGTGCTCAGTTTAAAGTCAACCCTCACAAACATCTTACAAATCACATAGCGTATGTATCATAAAAAGTTAATACCCAGCAAGCAGTCGCGACTTTACTCGATTGGAAAACATATGTAATGGTAACATTTTATTATCATTAGAAATGCAACCCCATGCAACAGGACCAATCTATTGCAGAATTTTTTTACCATAATCAGTTCTGACACGTTTATGATGATAGTTTCCTGAAACTTGTTGTCTTGTGGCATGATCATGTAGGCAGTGTAGTTTTGAAAAAAAGTTATTAAAAGAAGAGTGTAGGATATCGGCATTATACTTATACATAAACTTTTCCAAAGTAAGTTGGTACAAATCAGAAACTGTGAGAATTTTAAGTAATTTAAAAATATTGTTTGCACTTGATGTTCTCTTGCTAAAAGTCATGTATTTCAAAATTCGGTTTTGTAGCACTTGCACTGGCCGGTTTTATACGCTCAGTTTTATACGCTCGTCCCCAATCAATTATGCAGTATTGCAAATGTGAATGGAAGAGACTGAAATAGATCAAACGCAAAATTTTTGTAACAACAAAATGTCTAATTTTACACACTACGCCACAAGCTTGAGAAAGTTTCCCACAGAGACTACTGATTTGCAGTTTCCACGAAAGTTTATTATCAATTATTACACCAAGATATTATTCCACCAAGATACTTAAAAAAGCGTTAAATTGCACGGAATTGATGGAATCCTACTTGGCTGGCGGGAACAGGATTATTAACTGCCACAGCCAAACCAACCGAAATCGCCACAATTGAAATATTTGACACAACACATGGTCTACGCTTTTTGTAAGAATCACATCTGTGTTTTCTTATCTGTATTGCAAAAAAACAAACACACTGCACCTATATAGTATGCGTGGCGGCATAAAGACTTTAAAGCACAACGTGAGGACCACGTTGCCACTCTCTTACCACGGCTGTAAATATCTGACACACCCGAGCAAAACACCTCACGTAAAACGCACCTAAATGGTTGTAACTGTTAGGTCCACGATTCGCGTAACTTCACTCCCCAGGTGAAATAAGCAAGGGATAAAAATCTGTGATTGATTCCTTGCTTATTACTGTGGAGTGAAGTTACTTGAATACAGACTTGCGCAAGCATAGGGGTACGGGAAGGCATTTTACTGGGGGAACAAAATTTGCCCCCAAAATAACAATTTTCCCTAAAAATAAACAATTTGCCCTGAAACCAACTTTTTACTTTAATACGAATGGGGCCTGAAACCTTATGTAAATCTGTTCTATGCAGTTGAATTAGTTTATAACGGCTTCCCCTGTAACGTCAATTCGCCCTTAACGTTACATTTTGTTTGGTCACGATGGCATCTTTTATACGCATTTCAATTCGCTTACAATATCAATTCGGCAATAACGTTCTTTATGCAATCCTCTAGACGTGCCGTTATAGGCAAATTCTGTAGTTACCTTGCTTGTTAACTCAAGGGGTTGAAGTTCCTTGCGTGTTGTGTTCTCCCAAACAAGAAATTTTACGGTAATTGCTTTTACTGATGCAAATATGCACGCGACTTCGATGACGCAACGCAATGTTTTGAAAGCGACGGTTCCGGATCGTATGGTCTGACTCCTGAAACCTGCCTGTGTTATCGCTGTTGTGCGCTGGTGCAAGGCACGACACATCAAGCGCCGGTTGTCCGGAAACTTGCCCAAGTGCAGACCGCCGGCCCACGGTATGTTCGTGGACCGGCGTAAGATATACTCGTACTTCAAATGCCAACCGTTGAGTGCCAGGTCGTATGTTTTCCTCTATAAAGTACGAACATTTCGTACAAGTCTCTAGCAACCAGAAACATATATTTATGTTGTTATTTGACGTACAGTGTGGTCAGGAGAGCATTTCAAAGCAACCATGGCATATTTTGCCTGCAGTCCTGGTGGTTTTGCCTGCAGTCACGCACGCGTTTCGCAGAGTGAGGAAATAAGATCGGCCTGTTGTAACCATGTGGCTGATTGTCTCGTCACATTGGATTTCATTGGGAGCGGTTTCTAATGTAATGTGAATAAACAGTTACTCAGAAATTTTCTTACTGAGTTAAAACCTATCATGTAGAGATTTGATGATTTTTGCTTGAGTATAAATATTTTTTTCAAAAGTAAGTAACTGCTTCAGCCGTGTGTTCGACGCTGCTTCAAAAACATTCGTTCTTGGCAGATTTCAAATGACCCGTTAGTGTAAAGCATTTGTGAACGCATGCCAGTGTGATGTGGATAAAAAATTAGTGTGAGGTTTAACATTATGTAAAAGGTTGGACGGTTTTGGCTGCTGCAAAATTGTTTTATTTTCAACAGCAAGTAACTGCTGGAGCCGTCTGTTCGGCTGCTTCAAAAACATTCGCACTTGGCAATTAGCCCTGCTTCACAAACATTCGCACTTGG
>Ga0210059_1000852_pt1 | contig 42844 bp, 25 predicted proteins | sample Ectturendosymbi2_FD_188042 | JGI IMG/M metagenome (GOLD analysis project Ga0210059, IMG submission 188042) | Ecteinascidia turbinata endosymbiont from Florida, USA - Sample 2 (SPAdes) (version 2) | ecosystem: Host-associated > Tunicates > Ascidians > Unclassified | place: Key West, Florida... | reverse complement strand
GTTTGTCATTCAAACGGTGTGGTTCTCGTGGTGTAGTGGTTAGATGTTACGGCTGCTATGCTAATGGTTTTAGGTTCGACTCTCACCTTCCCGACTTTCGTTTTGTTTTTTTTTCTTTACTTTTTTTCAGGCGTAGGTGTTACGTTTAGGGATTAGTGTTAGGTTTGGGATAGGATAGCGATAGGTTAGGTTAGGTTAGCTTACCTTAGGGTTAGTATTATTAGGTTAGGATTAGGGTTAGGTTAGGGCTAGGATTAGGGTTAAGGTTAGGTTTAAGGTTTATCTTTCACGTTTACTTCGTTTCTACCAAGCCTACTCATGTGTAACTGTTACGTCACAGGTAGCGTATTCATAAGTTTTCAAATTTCAAGATCCACAGGCGTATCTATAGCCACTGCCTATTAAATTAAGAGTATCATTAAATACTTTAACAAATTCATTGCTGAGTGTGTTAACTTCACCAGCTTCAGGATTGAGGTTGTTTAGATTGTGACTGAGATCTGTTAAAGAAGTATTTGGGTCGAAATGGTTCATGCATCTGAATTTAGGTTTAAATTTCTGGTGAGTTGGATGGTGTAGATTAAAATTTGCAAAAACTGGTAAATGATATTGAAATATCAAAAATAGTAATTCCAGCATTAATTATTCTGTTTTCATCACAGATATTTGTATAGGCTATATATGATCTAGTAAAGAATGTGTACAGTTTTTGCTGAATCTTGTTGGTTTGTTGATACCACAGCTGGCAAGGCTATCAAGAGTTTGTCACATTAGATTGTTCATGATACTTGAGGTGATTAGTGCTAAAATCTCCCCCATTCAGATATTCACAATTATTGTTTTGGAGATGGGTGACAAGTTTAATAAATTCATCCTGGAAGGGTGGAAATGCATGTGTTGAATGGCGATAGGTAATACCAAAGGCTTGCCAAATGAGGTTGGAGTTTCAATAAAGAGGCTTTCACAGCCTACACTGTGGAGATTTAGGTCATTTCTGAGTTGGTAAGTTAGTTTGGAGTTATTTAATGTAAAGACCAACCCCACCTATTGGTTTGTGAGGGATTATAAACAAAGTTGAAGCCAGGGATGTTAATATTTACAATGAAGTTGGTTTTCAACTTGGTTTCTGATATGACTGTAAAAGTAGAATTTACTTCAGTCATTAGGATAGAAAAAGTCATCTAGTTACCAGGCTTCATACATTAAAATGAAATTATGATAGATTTTCCAGCTATTTACATGATTCATTTTGCCAGTGTTGCTTAAAGTTGAAAACTTAGTTTGATAATCTTGAGGTGATAAGTCACATGAAAAAGTTACAATAAATATTAGACAAATCAAAATTATTAATTAAAAGGAGGTTGTAAAGCTCTGTGTTGGTCAAATTAGAAAATGGTATGTATAGTAGAAGAAATACAAGCAAAACAAATAAATGATGCTGGTAAAGGCTGTTGCTTGTTGGAGTAGCATAGGGAATTATTAAATGATTAGGTATACTTATGGCATGATGAACGCTGAGTACAATGCAAACAATTGACATGTTGCACGTTTTGCACATAGCCATGATTATTGATTAAGTGGATTATTAAATTAAGTATGACACACCAAGCAAATGAAAGGACAATAATAGACCACTCACCATGTACCAAAAGGAGGAAACAGGTATTTCATTGACAGTGAGTTTTCAAACAGATTAGGCAAATGCCGAAGTTCCATTAAGATTTTCAGTAGTGATTGCACAGGCTTTCAGATCTGTTCAAGGTCTTTTTCACTTCGGATAGTAATGACTTCACTGTCATTGCTTTGTATAAGGAGGATTTCTCAACCTTTTTTCTCCTGTTTACCCCTTGCCAGCTTCCTAACATAAAAATTTACCCACTGTGTTTTTGTTTACTCACTAGCGCTGTATAAAAATGTACAACAGCATCATTAAATTTACTCCCAAGATAGGTAAAATTTATTCCCAGGGGGTAAATTTATTCCCATTTGAGAACCCCTGGTCTAAGGTGAATTCTTGTATTGTTGGTCCAGATGTATTTCCAACCAATTCTTTTTCTTTTGTCATTAGCCAAGTAAAACAGTTGTTTATTTCTTTTGGTAAGGTTTTCATTGATGAAAACACGTTGGGTGGTAGGTTTTCCAGCAATAGCATTTTTTAGTTTCTTCCTTTCTTTATAAATATTGTTTCTGGTTTTTCTAGAGATAAATCTGACAATGATGTTGGGCGTTTTTTTTGATGCGCCTAGTCTGTGAATGACATCACTATCTTGATGTGATATATTTTCATCAATTTTTTTGAGCACTGTCAAGACTTTGTTTTCAACTTCAGCATTGCTTTCATCATCACTCATGTGTTCCATGAATTTCCAATTTTGTCTCTTGCCATACTGTTCCATATCATTGAAATCAGAGTCGATAGATGATTTTTTTCTTCTAGTGGCTTTTTTTTCTCGTAGAGTCGAATGCACCAACGCGGATCAGACGGAGGTTTAGCTCAGCGGCGAATCAATGAAGGATCAAGGGGATTTTCGTATGCACCAACCTACTTTGCGGATCAACAGCCAGTTTTGAGCGCTTGTTGAATCTATGATTTTAAACCAGGCAAGGGGTAGGTTTAAGACAGGATCAAGGCATGGAGTCTATTCAGAAATACAACAAAGTGACAACACTGAACAATTATTTCGGTGCAAAAAATTGACTGCTGTGAAAATAAAAGCTTTTGGCTCCCTTTTATCTTCTTGATTTGAAATCAAGTTTATCAACAGCACACTTGTGTGGCTGGACAAGTGAACTGTAGTCTACTGACTAGAGAACCAGTGTAGCCGGTAGTTCCCCGTGTCACATAAGAAGCTTGGACAGTACATCAGTATCTCCTGGAGTAATTGGTGTAACTGTGATTGACCCCAGGACCATGGTTGTGAAACCAGAACCAAAATTTCAACCTCCGGCTCTGGCATTTATACCTGCAAGTGAGAGCGCGTGTCCCTCCCAGGATGTTTCATGCCTGTCCCTGAGCATTGTTCCCAATGCTGAAGTTAGTCTTGAGATACATTCTGCTGCTAGTTTAGAATGAATAAGAAGTTGGTACTGCGCATAGAAAGGTGATGCGTTTCACTGAAGAGATTCTACTTGGATATTAGGTCTAGGCCTACATCACACTGATCGGCATGAGAAGTTGCTTGTGAATACAATACCGAAAAGTGGTCATGAGAAATTGGTAAAATTCAAACAAAATTTCAATTGTGGCTCATGCATAACAAACATGTTTAGGTTATAATAGTTGATCAAACACCAAGGTGTACAAGAGTTTACAAGCATTTGTGCAAAAAAATCAGACCTGGGCACTGCTGACAAGTATATATGACTAATTTCTTTCCAAAATGGTACCCAGGGAAGCTATACTTGGTGGTGGTGCACAACCAAGAAATCAAAACAGAAACACCTTTTTGTATTTATGTAGCAGTTGTAACAATAAATTAGGCTAGTCATAGGATGCACACAGCCACACCCTTCTTATGCTGCCTTGAAACAGTGCTGTCTTTTCAACCTTGATTATCACTGTTTTCCAACAGATATTAGATGGCAGTATTCAAAGAATAATGATTGCAAATTGTAAACTTTCTCATAACTTTATTGCATCTGAAAAAGAACTGTTCCTTATTATATTTCAGTAATTTAAATCAATGGTTGAATGTAAACAAACTGATGCTAAATCTGTATGCACATTGCTTTTTGGTTTGGGCCTTCATATTTTTCCACATTGACTTTAACTGATCATCATTTCAAGGGACATGAGTAGCCTGAGAATTAAAACATTAGTTAAGTCCTTCCAATCAGTTTGGATATCGCACACTGATTTAGCATCAGTTTGTTTACATTCAATTACTGATTTAATTTCTCGAACAGTTCTTTTTCAGATGCAATAAAGTTGTGAGAACATTTACAATTTGCAGTCATTTTTGTTTGAATATTGCTGTCTAATATCTGTTGAAAAACAGTGATAATCAGGTTTGAAAAGACAGCACTGTTTTAAGGCAGCATAACAAGTGTGTGCAACCTGAGAATAGCCTAGTTTATTGTTACAACTGCTACACAAATACAAAAGGGTGTTTCTGTTTTGATTATTAATTTCTTATTTGTGCACCACCACCAAGTATAGCTTCCTTAGGCACCATTTTGGAAAGAAATTAGCCATATATATATCAGTCTGTAGTTCCCAGGGCCGCAGGTCTTACTTTTGGTGCACAATTGCTTGTAAACTCTTGTACAGCTGAGCTTGGTGTTTGTTGAGCAATCAAAACCTTAACTTTTCTGTTATGCAAGGGCCACCATTGAAATTTTGTTTACATTGTTGCATAACCACTTTTCAATATTGCATTCACAAACAACTTCTCATGCTGATCAGTCTGATGTAGGCCTAGACCTAAGCTATTATCCGAGTAGGAATGCTCTTCAGTGAAGCGTATCACCATTCTATGCACACTACCAACTTATTCAGTCTAAACCAACAGCAGAATGTATCTCAAGACTAATTTCTGCATTGGCAACGATGATCATGCAAAATCTGGCACTCCAAACAATGTGACAGCTGAATTTTCACCCAAAGATCATCCAAAAACGTTGACCATTGCTCAGCAAAATTTTCGTTGCTAGGGTTCAGCATTGGATCAACTGATTCATGAACGAAAATCATTGGTGCATGCGAACTGTGATCGGCGGACAAGATCAGTCATCGCCTGATCAAGTGAACTGCAATTTGATCTGAACCGGCACTCAACTGAGCGGTGTTGGTGCATTCAACCCTTCGAGAACAATTTTCTTCCCTAAGCCTTTTGATTTCTTTGTGAAGAAGTTCAACATCACTGAAGACTGTTTTGAGGGTGCTTGCTAGATCACTCATTTGTTTTGGTTGTGTTTCAAAGCTGGACATCTTTGCATCAAGTGAACTTAGTTTTTCCAGCACTTCCTCAAAGTAACCAACTGGTTTTTGTGATGTGAGTGGTGGCCAAGCTTCAACATTTACAGTAGTCTCAGTTGCTTGATTTTTTCCATTGTTGGGAGTTGCTGGATTATTTTCACACTTGCCCTGCTTTTTGGTGTTCTCATTTTTGTTGTAGCCCATCTTTCAATCCAGATAAGTCAGTGCAGCACAGTGGTTTTAAGTTTTGGACAGAGTGGGTGTTTTGAAGGTGTTATTGCGTATTTGGCTGTTTTAGAGGTGTCATTGTATATTTATCATGTATTTGGCTTTTGGTGCTATTTGGATTTTTCAAGGGTTGATCTGGCCTTTTTTGCTTATGACTACCTGGCAACCCTGGTCAGGGTTGCCAGTTAGGCTCTTGTAGAGGCCAAATTTGTAATTTTTGGCCTGTTTTCAACTCGTTTGGCTTTAAATATTTGAATGAAGCTTTATTTTTGGCTTAATTTTGAATTTTGAGTACTCGTTTGGCTTTGAATCGTTTATTTTTTTTCATTTTTGGATATTTATTTTTTGGCGAATTAGATTATTTATGTCGATTTGAAAGGTTTTAAGATGAATTTGGCAGATTTCTAGACACTATTTCTGGAGACAGAATGATAAATTTTCATTGGAAACTCTGCATGAGAATCTGCAATTTTTTGTTTTACTGTTTCAAGCTTATAGGTTTGCAGTTTCAGGTGGGCCTACTCTTCAGCAAAACCAAAAGTTTCGATAAGTTCATTAATGGAGTCAGCTTTATTCTTTTTACCGTATTTTCGGGACCATAAGGCGCACCGGATTATAAGTCACGGTATCAAAAATTGAATGCTAGCTGTTTTTTTTCTCATATATAAGGCGCACCGGATGATAAGGTGCATTAAATGAAGCAAAACTTAGATAAGTCAAACTGTATTTAGCTCTTTCACAATAACTCCCGAGTGCTGGAGTCATCACTGGGAGTTTAATCTGTCATTACATAAAAGGGAGTTAATCTGTCACACATGCCTAATCCACTAGACACGAATAGAATAAAATAAAAGTTGTGCGCTTGTTTGATTCGATGTTCGCCAATGTAGTCAGGGGCCCCGCAGAGTAACACCTTGTGTCGTATGTGCTGGCTATTCTCGGACGCTGCTCATTACAATTGTTGTTTATTACGCAACACGATGGTCTGTTTGCCAAATAATTGTAATTAGCAATTAAATAAATAGTCCCGTTTACCACTTACAACTGGTTCAAGATGAGAAAGCACAACCAAATTCATATATTAGACGCACCGCATTATAAGGTGCACTTCCGATTTTTGAGAAAATTGAAGGATTTTAAGTGCGCCTGATGGTCCGAAAAATACGGTACATATAAAATATGGAAGTGACTGCAGATATGCCCGGCTTGGCGCAATTCAAATAAAAGGGTCAGTTTGTCATTCAAACAGCGTGGGTCTCGTGGTGTAGCGGTTATGTGTCGCGGCTGCTATGCCAATGGTTTTCGGTTCGACTCTCACCTTGCCAACTATTTTTTTTGTTTACTTTTTTTCAGGCTTACGGGTTACTTTTAGGTTAGCATTAAGTTAGGGTTAGGTTAGCATTAGCTTAGTGTTAGGTTAGGGATAGGTTAGTGTTAGGTTAGGGCAATGGTTAGGTTTAGAGTTTATCTTTTACGTTTACTTTGTTTCTGCCAAGCCTATTGCACTCTCATCATGCGTTACTGTTACGTCACAGGTAGCATATGAATAAGTTTTCAAATTTCAGGATCCACAGGCGTATCTATAGCCACTGCCATGAAATATATAAATACTGCCTTTCAAAAGCGCATTTGGCTGTTTTGAAGGTGTTGTGTATTCATCGTGTATTTGGCTTTCGATGCTATTTGGCTTATTTTAAGGGTTGATCTGGCCTTTTTTGCTCACGACTACCTGGCAAGCCCTGGCTGTATCTGCTCTGCAACTTGAGCAGGACTACTATTACTAACCTTGCAAAATGCTACAAGAAGAAAGCTTTTCAGACTTATTTGCATAGATGTGATATAAGTGATTGTTTTTGTTTTCAGACAAAGATGGATGCTTTTAAGACAGTTGTTTTCATTGGGTGAACTTGTGAAAACTACTGTACATGCACTGGGCAAGTTTTCAAATTTCTTGACATTATCATGTTAACATTCAAAGTGTTTGGCTATGGTGGTGTAGTGCAGGATGTCATTGTTCATTGTTTTGTTATTCTAGAAATGACTTGTAGAATTGATTTTTAACATAATTCAATGTGTTGTAGTGATGCGAATGTAATCATAAAGCAGTTAGTTTGGCTAAGCTACTGTACATTTGACTGAAAATTCCTTGAGTTCTTTATGTTAAAGTCTCAATGGGTGATATTGTAGCTGAAAACTTTGCCAATTCAACATCCAGAGAATATCTTTCTACTGGTGAGTGCTTCCTGTTGGTTTTCACTTTGAATCAAGATTGTGGGATATTGTGGAAAATGATTTAGCAATGTTACTGTTGTAGATAAGATAGGTTAGATCTCTCAGTGGTATTAAAATTTGTATTGTATTACAGCAACAATCATTCAAGGTTCTAAATTTTAGTCATGTGAATAGAATGCCTAAGTGGTTGGCAAGGTAGGTCCTATTTAGGTGTACATACAGGAAACGATTTAAGAGTCTGACAAAGAACCAAGTGGCATATATCTGACCCAACTTAGTTGCACCTTGGTGTGGAACCTGACAAACTAGTAGAGGTCAAACCGTGTGGTGTTTTGATACATTGGGGAATTGTCTCTACCACCCACCCAGTGGCGTATCTAGCCTGGAAAAATTGGTCTGTTGTGTAAGGGCAGCTTTTGATATCACTTTTCAGCTTAAAACTACTGGGGTACATTTTCTGTTAAGACAGAAATCAACTGATTAATTTTGCAATGTTTCTAAAGTATCATATGGGCAAAATTCTGCCGATTGCACTATATCATCAATATTTCAATTTGTCCACAAAAGCCACTATGCTTGTTTTCTGCACTGAGTGTTCAGAAACCTAAGAACTTTGCTACTTCACCTCTGATTGATTAACTCATTCCCTGTACTGTTCCTTGTGATGCACCGCCTTCTGACTGCATCTAATGCACGCAATATTCATACCACTCTGCAATCGTCCCACTAAAGTGCTTTTAAGTTTATGACGTAACATTAGCTCACAGGTTTTTATATGGTAAGCAGATGAATGCCTGCAAACAAATCTTGGAAACCTATGTGTCATGATGATTAATTATCTTTGCAACCCACATTTGCACAGAATTCAAATCACACCCTGGAGGTGTTATCCTTCAACTGTGGCTTTGAGTGGTGCAAGATATTGGCGTTGCTTATCGGCAATGAAAAATAAACACATTGGTATTGGTCCAAAAAAGCCTTATCAATCAAGTTCTACCTAAACCCTAATCAAATGTAGCTAGTAGGGCTAGCAGCATGGGAGTGATTGAGGTGATAACCCCCCTAAAGCATATGTGATATGAGGCCATTTTGTTGTACATTGTTTTGTTTACGGCAGTGCTGTGAAGTACACTTCATCCAGACAATTTTTAGCTGAGCGCCAAATTGGAAAATGTTGTTGAAAACATGTAGGCTAAAAAAAACAAGTAGGCTCATCTCCGATGGGTTTCGTGCATAAATTTGTTGCCATGCTCTGACAACTAATTTATGTATGAAATCTGTCAGAGATAAGTATTTAGAAAGTTATGCAAAATGTAAATGTAATCTGCTACAAGGTATACCTACCTCTACCAACTATGTACAGCCACAACCATATGGCGGTGCAATGCTCATAAGATTAACATGTTTGCAGCCGGTATACGATGTATTGTATTTGGAAATCAGCCTAAAATCAAGTAGTTTTCATGTGTCTTAGCAACGGCATAACTCCTCAGCCGATTGCGCTAGAGAGCTGTTCAAGCCCTCAAAAGACTCGGCAAGTCTTGGAGTCGGCAATGTCGGCAATGATAAAAAAATTTTTATTTTGGGTTTCAAGTTTTTTTGTGGGTGGCGTCATAAGTGAGGTAGGTTTTTGGCCATTTGGCTCATGTTACCTGGCTGAGGGCCCAACCACTAGATGGAAGTATTTTGCTGAGGTTTCATTGGAAACTAGGCTAAAATCCAAGGCTTTTGAGCTCTTGATCAACTTTCTAGCATTTCTGGTTCAAAAGTTATGGCCTAAAATGGCAAATTAATTAATTATATCCAATTAGTGGATTAACTTATATCTAATTAGTGGACAACTTTTGTTGTTTTTAGGTCATAACTTTTGAACCCCAAACCTTAGCAAGTTATCCAAAGTATCAAAAGGCTCAAGATTTTAGCCTGGTTTCCAAAAAAACTTGAGCGAAATAACAACATCTAGCAGTTTGGGCTTAGGCCCAGATATAGTAGGCCAAAATAGCCTAAAACAACTCCACTTATGACGTCACTCACAAAAAATTCAAAACCAAAAAATTTTTTTTTCAGACTTGAAGACTTTGCTTAATCTTATGAGGGTTTAAACAGCTCTCTAGCACAATCTGCTGAGGAGTTATGCCATTGCTAAGACACATGGCTTATGCTTGATTTATGCCTGATTTCAGCTGAAATCGCCCAGAAGCTAAGGTATTAAGAACTGCAGAGTCTTTACGGCTGGTAACTGGTCATATGCAGATGGCTGGTAATAACGAACAAGTTATGACAAAGGTTGGTAAGGATCCGGGGGTTCCGAACTAGACTCCTGCAGGAATCTACATTTTTTTGGGATCCGGAGTCAAAAATGTATGAAAAGGTAGACCCAGGGTTCTTAACTCTTTGACGTCCACTAAGTTTTGGGGATTTTCGGAAAAAAACGCTTTTTTCAGAAAAAAAAATGCCTAAACGCACGTGGCTTTGCGCGGGAATTTCTCTGGTCCGGTATGCTCTATAGACCCGGCAAAAGTCTCAAAAGACGTGGCAAGTCTTCTAGTCTGCACTCGGAAAAAAATTTTTTGGTTGGGGTTCTGGATTTTTTATGTGTGACATCATAAGTAAAGTAGTTTTTCGGCCATTTTGGTTCATGTTACCTGGCCTTGGGCCCAACTGCTAAATGGAAGTATTTCGTTGAAGTTTTCATTGGAAACTAGGCTCGAGTCCGAGTCTTTTGAGCCTTTGATCGACTTTCTAGTGTTTTTGGTTCAATAGTCATGATCTAAAGTAAACAAACTAATTAATTATCTAATTAACTAATTAGATACTTTGTGCACTTCGGATCATAACTTTTGAAGCCGAAACCCCAGCAGGTCATCCAAAGTATCAAAGACTCGGATTGTAGCCTAGTTTCCAATAAAAACTTTAGTGAAATACTGCCATCTAACGGTTTGGGCCCAGGGCTAGGTGAAGTGGGCCAAGGTGGCCTAAAAGTCCTCCACTTATAATGTCACTCACAAAATATCCGAAACACAAAACCAAAAATTTTTTTCGAGCGCAAACTAGAAGACTTGCTGCATCTTTTGAGACACTGAACAGCTCTCTACTGCTTTTGGTGTCAGAGTTACGCGTTCGCAAAGCCACGTGCGATCCAGTTGTTCTGGTGCAAAAATCCCCAAAAGTGGCCAGATGCGAAAGCTGAAAGTCAACTAAAATAATAAATCCTGTCCTGAGCACAAATACCTTGTAGTGACATTGGACAGGTCACTCATGTATTGCTGACACCTTGAGTCACTTTGCAAGAAGCTAACGTCATGCGTCGTGCTCTTGAGGTGGCTTGCTGGCTCTGGATGGAATGCTGGAGCAACAATGCTGCTAATAGCCACCTTTGCCCTGGTGCATTCAATTGCAGAACACTGCGCTCCTGTCTGGTGTTGCAGTGCTCGCACCAACTTTACTGACCCCGCCATCAGCGATGCCTTGTGAATTTTGGCTTAATTTTTGTGTCCTACACCAGCGGACAAACCTTCCCATCCTTGAAGGCATTCAACTTGCTGAGCTTCATTGCAATGGAGCCACACTGTCTCTAGCACGCTGTGCTATGGAGCCTGGATGCCTTCTCCACTCAGCGCTCACATGCCCATAGAGTGCAAATGCATGGCACCTCAAATCAAGACACCTGTTTGTACTTGCTGCACAATTACAAATCAATTTATCTGATGACAACAATATACGTGCAGCACTAGGCAGATCACCAATGGAGAGTGGAGTGACAACCCCACAAGACTCCGTACTTTCATCCCTGACACCACCACCCACCCTCCTGGAATGACCCTCCCAAGAAAAGCCTGGGTCTGGTTTAACCACTTCTGCACCAGTGCCAGACGTTTCCACTCCTGCTTGTACAAATCGGGTATGGTATCCACTGCCGCCTGTGAGTGTGACGCATAAGAAAAACTGCTGACCATGTTGTCCTCCAATGTCCAATCCATCAGCTTCCCCACAGACTGCATGGCCTGATGGTTCTGGACTATGAGACAATTGAGTGGCTGCTACACCTGTCCCAAGGTCTAGTGCAGCCAAGCAGTGGTTATAAAGAACTAGCTCAAAATAAGAGGAAGCTTACTCGACCAAGTTTCAACAGAATAGGTTGTTGGTGGTAGAAGGATTCTAGCAGATGTCAAGATCACAAGTATGGTTTTGGCCAGAAATTAGTGACTTCTGGAAGGAAATAAAATTTGTTTCAAGTCACTTTTTATAGTTCAACTAGGTGTCTGGTTCATGAAATATTGCTGGCAACTGACTTTAAGTTAACTGATAAACTTCAAATGAGCATATAATATCGCTTAACACCTTTGTTGCCGGCTTGTTTCAGCCTAAATCAAGCAGTTTGCACATGTCTCGGCAACTGCATAACTCCTCCACGAATTGTGCTAGAGAGCTGTTCAAACCTTGAAAAGACGCAGCAAGTCTTGGAGTCTGCAATGAAAAATTTTTTTTTGCTTTTGCGTTTTGGATTCTTTGTGAGTGACATAAGTGGAGTACATTTAGGCGTTTTTGGCCCACTTTATCTGACCCTAGGCCCAAAGCACTAGATGGTAGTAGTTCACTCAAGCTGTTTTGGAAACTAGGCTAAAATCTGAGTCTTTGATGCTTAGGATGACTTGCTTCGGGTTCAAAAGTTATGACCTAAAAACAACAAAATAAGTAATAAATCTACTAATTAATTAATTTCTTGTTCTTAGGCCATAATTTTTGGACTAGCAATACTAGAAAGTCGATCAAAGGCTCAAAAGACTCGGATTCTAACCTAGTTTCCAATGAAAACATGAGCGAAATAATTCCGGTCTAACGGTTGGGCCTTACACCAGGTAACATGAGCCAAAACGGCTAAAAACCTACCTCACTTATGACATCACTAACAAAAAAACCAAAACCAGAAATTTTTTGTATTGCAGATTCGAAGACTTGCTGAGTCTTTTGAGGGTTTGAACAGCTCTCTAGCACATTTGACTAGGGAGTTGGTAAATGGCGCTAAATTAGCAGCTAAATGATATTTGTGCACCAGCAGCAAAGGTTTTCATGGAAATATCGCATGATCTCAGTGTCTTGCAGTTTGTCTTAAAAATTATTCATACATGAAAAATGAACAATGCAAAGAGCAGTGTGTAATACCCATAAACATTTCACAAATTTCAGAGGTCATTAACTAGGTTGAATGTTGCAAGATAGAACATTTTGTTGATAACCAATTCCCTGTGACAGCGAAAATAGATACAACCACTGTTTTATAAGACAACAGTTTTTTTCTTTTTATAAACTACCTGAGTGAACCATCACCATGTTCAGGGTTCCCACGCAGTATTAAAGATATTGAAAAGCATTGAATTGTGAAATTGGTTTTCAATATCTTGAAAAAGTATTGAATTTGGTCAAAATACACATAAAATATTGAAAGAGTATATGGAAATTCCAATTTCAGCCATTTGTTTATTAAAATTTTGTTCTTTTCTACTGATGACAATTCTACAGATGTTTTTTGCATTGTATCCATGAGCAAAGTTTTCAAAAAATGAAGCTAAATGATGGTGTTAAAGTTTTTCAATTTAGTATTGAAAAGATATTGAAATGGTATGGAAAATGGTGTTTGAAAATGTGTGGGAACCCCTAACGTAGTAAAGTCTACAAAAAAAAGTAATACCATTAATTGTGATGTAAAAATCCCTCCAATTTTGCATCAGATTCTAACAAATATTAGGAAAATTGCATATTGCAATCACCAGTCTAAGTCAGTGGGAAGGTGGTTTGTTTTATGAAAAAGATGAATTATGTGATGTTGGGAGTCAAAGAAACATGATCAATGATGACAATTTCTATTGCTATTAACATAATCTCAACTCAGATTGAGGAGTTACTGACTATATGGTGTTCTTTGCCCATATATTTCAAACAGTGTGTGGAGAAAAATATTTCAGATAAATGAGGGAACAGCTAATGTGCCATTATCGATTGCTTTGATTTGAGTAAATGCGTAATTGGTAGAATATTTGCTTTCCAATTACGGAAATTATTGTGCATCAGCCATCACTATCCACTTTACAAAGACACTTTTGTTAAGCAACCACCTTGTATGTGTTTGAAATTCAAGAACTTCTAGTTGGAATAGATATTACGCAAACATGCAGGCTTGTATTTATTCCATCTTTTTTGTTTTTAGCATGTGGTTGTACTGTCATTTATAGTACATGGTGTTGAGCTTAAATCACAGGCTATCCTTTACAGTTTTGATAGATTTATGAACAGTTCAAAGCATGGATTGTTGCTCACATACAGTATTCAAATTTTATTTACTACAAGTGATGACTGGTAAAGGCAGTGCATGTGTTTGTTCTACCAGTGTTTGGGATTAAGTTCTGTTAACAGTGAAAAAAGTTGTTTTTCATATTGGTATGCACAACTTCACAAGTATCACTGTATTTATTTTTTTACACTTGTCTTATTTATGCACAGGGAAGTGGTGTATTATCAAATTTCCCAGTTTACAAAAAAAGGTTGTCACCGGAGATGCTAAAGTGTAATCCCCCTGGGCCATTGCCTGCTTTGTTGCTGAACAAGGTTATAGCCAGGAAGGATATTTTAACATAAATTTAAGTAATTTCGTAGTTCATCAGAGTAGACTTCAAGCAAGGATGTCACAGTATTTTTACTTACTCAAATACTCAGGATGTCACTTGATGGTTTCTGAGCTGAAGGTGTAGCTATGGTTCCTGAGGTGAAGGTGTACTTACTCAAATACTCAGGATGTCACTTGATGGTTTCTGAGGTGAAGGTGTAGCTATCATCCAAAAACAGTGACCAATCATTCAAAAGGCCATTTCTATATATTGAATACTTTTGTATTTGAATCTATATACTGATATATATTGAATAATGTAAAGTGGTATACAAGAGTGTATGCATAATACTTTTGAGATCAAAAGTGACATGCAAGAGTCTTACAATGAGTGTAAGAACTCACATCAGAGAACTCACATCAGATTTAACTTATATAAGTAGTTACCCATACTGTATCTGTTGCAACCACTGCCTGGGGAGATGGGTGAAGGGATTTCAATCAAATTATCACATAAAAAAACAGAAAATAAAAATCACCTCGACACCAAAAAGGCCAGCTTGTCTCGGCAGCTACTATTTGTTATCAAGCACTGATTGACTTCTTACCATTTTTCAGTTCATGTTGCATGTCAGCTACAAAACATGCTCACTACCTTTCTCTTCCACTTTTCATGTGCCTTCCCATATTTCTGAGCAATCTAGTCAAGCCCCAGGTTCTTGAACTGAGCTATGAATTTAAGGGTTTTGTGAAGGATTAATATCTAAATTAAAGTGGAGGGGCCTACATTTGAACATAATTTTTTTTTCACATTAAATTGTTATAGAAGATAATATCTTATGCATTAAAAACTTACTGTTCCTTTTGGATTTCATCAGCATGTGAGCAATTGGACATGCTCTGCTAAGCTGATGAAAATAGAGGCCAAAATACTTCCATTATGGCAATTAATAACTAGACAACAACCTTAATGATTTCCTATATTTGTTTCCTATTGACTTTGCATTGTTTTCTGTAACTGGATTCTTGGTCACAACTAAAACTTGGCTTCTTCTTTCTGTAAACCCCATGGATAGAAGGGCGCACCTCCATTACAATTTTTCATAACTCTGCATTTTAACATGACAATAATTGGTGGTTGTAGAATTCTTAGTCATACCAGGTCATCCGTGAGCACCTTAGCACTTGCTGAGCTTCTTCAATCTGGGTCTGCATAAATAACAACTTGAAAATGTACTCCACAATGTGGGCAGCTCATTTCTAACCAATGCATCTAATAATTAATAATTTTAACTTTGTACATAAAGGGAATTGTTGATTTTGTGTGGTCAGTACTGTTTACTAGTTGATGTTCAATTATTTGATGTGATCTTATTGCTACAATATTGAAGGATTTCATATGTCAATGCTTCATTTGTAAATTGCAGCTGGCATATGACTTTTTTAATTTTAACTGAACAGAAATCGTCAAAAAAAAACGATACTAAAATAATCTCACATTTGGAAGTATAAGTGTGTATTTGAACGCTGAAATATGATTTTGACTAACACCTTCGCTGCCAGGCACTTTTCTATGCAGACCTGTTTTTGTAAGTATTGTGAAAATGCAAAAGTCAGTCATGAATATATTTGTGTGATGGCATGAAAGCTCTAAATTTTTATGTGTTGATGCTGAAGGCATTCATAATTGTTCTTGTCATCAGCACATACGCTAAAGGTTGAGTTGCATTGTATTGTAATACCTAGAGCTTGACCAATAAGGCTTTTGGGCTAATACCGATGTTTTTCATTGGTAATGCTGATGTATTTGCATTTCTCAAACTAGAGCTAAACTGATCAAGTTTTTTTTGGCCAATACTGATGCTTTTCAGTTTTCATTGCTGATAAACGATGTCGATACTGGAATTTTTGTATCACTCAAGTCACAGCTAAATATTTTTGCGTAACTCAAGCCACAGCCACTACAGTACATTTTTTCCTTCAGTATGTAGGCCACAGTAAACAAAAAAATAATTTACAAATGAAAGAGCAAATTGTTATTGTGATAAGGTCAGGAACAAGCAAATTTGGAAAGTATTACTTGCTTAGTTGACCATGACATTGGCAACACTTCAGTCTGATGGGCAAGTGTTCTCATGGTTTCAGTGCTGGCAAGCTGTTAGCAGTTTCTTCTCTGTTTTATACACACAAAATCACCATTTGAAAAAAAGGTACAGCATAGTGTGATGAATCTTTTGAATGGCCAATCTATTAGAATTAGAAATCTTCCTTCCATAGTCCAAGTGCTTGATTGTAAATCTGCAACAAAAATCATGAAAACGAGTGAACAAATTATCTTACAAACAAACAGAAATAACTTCACAATGCATTAAATGGCATTGCATATGTGAAGGCCATTAAAAGTGAGTCAACTTTGGTGTAGTTCCACAACTGAAGCTGTGTTAAAACTTTCCTTTTTGAGACTGTCTATTTTTAGTATAGCTAATGTAATTGAAATGTTCAGCAAGTTGCAGGTTTATTTTTTGGCTAGAATATTCTGGGGTATTAGGCATTGCATTACCGTATACTCAATGTGCATAACATAGGTGTCAGGTTTGAAATTTGTACGGTGTGCAAATTACATGGCATTACAAAATATGACGTCAAAACCTGCTTAAATTGATAAAAAAAGATTGGTTGAAATATCCCAAAGCATCTCACACACTAATGTCAATTTTATAGGTGACTCACAATTAATCAATCACCCAATTTTTTCAAAACGTTTAGAACACATTTACGACAGATTAAACTAGAATCATGAAAACTTGAATACACAATTACTTAACATTTTCGCATCTGACCGAAATCAGGAATTCTCATGCCAAAACAACAGGATTGCACATGGCTTTGTGCAGGAATTTCTCTGGTCCGGTCAGTGCTACAAACCCAGTGAAAGGCTCAAAAGACGTGGCAAGTCTTCTAGTCTACACTCGAAAAAAAATTATTGCTTGGGGGGGCGGATTTCTTGTGAGTGACATCATAAGTGGAGGGCCTTTAGGCCACCATGGCCCACTTTACCTGGCCCTGAGTGCCAACCATTAGATGGTAGTATTTCACTAAAGTATTTATTGGAAACTAGGCTACAATCCGAGTCTTTGGATACTTTGGATGACCTGCTGGGGTTTCGGGTTCAAAAGTTGTGATCCAAAGTAATAAAAATATTTGACTAATTAGATAATTAATTATTTTGTTTATTTTAGATCATAACGTTTGAACCAGAAACACTAGAAAGTTGATTAAAGGCTCAAAAGACTTGGACTCGGAGCCTAGTTTCCAATGAAAACTTCAGCGAAATACTTTGGCCTAGCGGTTGGCCCTAGGCCAGGTAACATGAGCCAAAATGACTTTAGAACTACTTCACTTATGACATCACTCACAAAAAATCTACAATCCCCAACCAAAAATTTTTTTTCAAGTGCTGACTGTAAGACTGGCCTATCTGTTTGAGTGCTTGAACAGCTCTCTAGTGCAATCAGCAGTGGATCTATGGCGTTGGTAAGGCAACCGAAAACTGCTGGGTTTTGGCAGAAATCTAGGTACGATATATTTGTAGAGCGGCTCTCAAAGTGTGAAAAGTATTTATGCAAGCTGCAGCGCTATATCAATCTAAACATCCATCAATCTTTCAACATTAAGTTTGTCTGTCACGATGGAATGAATATTTAGTAAGAAAAAATTAAACGTACATTTGAGTCGTCTTCAATCGGAGATAGCTTTTAATGCAACGAAGTGTGCTAAAGGTATGCTCTGCCTCACAGGTACGATAGCCAGGCATGCATAATACATGTGCAGGAAACATGTTAAACTCAGCAGTAAATTAGTTGAAGTTCAGTTTTTCGTTAATAGTTTCAAAATAGTTTTCGAAGAATGGAATGGGACTGCTTAAAACATTGTTTGCCAAAAATTGCTGGATTTTGTTATGCAGCTGTTCTTTGTTTCTAGCAGTGGATATGGTGCTTCTCCCTGCTTTACAACCTAGAACTGATTCAAGCTATGTTGTGATTGTTATGTTCTGTATTCCATATCTATCTGAAAACATTTCACTACATTTTAAAATCATGTCTTACCAATTGTTAACACCTTTGCAGCTGGGTTAATTCAGGCAGTTTGCACGAAAACAAGCTGTTCACACATGGTTTTGTGCAGGCATAACTCTGGCACCAAATGCACTAGAGAGCTGCTCAAATGCTCCAAAGACGTGCGTGGCAAGTCTTGTGGTTTGCAATGAGAAATATTTTTTTGGTTTTGTGTTTCGTTTTTTTTGTGAGTGACATAAGTGGAGTACTTTTAGGTCACTTTGGCCCACTTCACTTGGCCTTGGGCCCAAACCGCTAGATGTAAGTATTTCGCTGAAATTTTTATTGCAAACTAGGCTAAATGAGTCTTTTGATACTTTGGATGACTTGTTGGGGTTTCAAGTTCAAAAGTTATTATCTAAAGTAAACAAATTAATTGGCTAATCCCATAATCAGATAATTAATTAATTTGTTTATTTTAGATCATAACTTTTGAACCAGAAATGCTAGAAAGTTGATTAAAGGCTCAAAAGACTTGGATTCTAGTCCAGTTTCCAATGAAAGCTTGTGCGAAATACTTGCATCTAGCAGTTGGGCCCTAGGCCAGGTAGCTTGAGCCAAAATGGCCAAAAACCTACCTCACTTACGGCGTCACTCACAAAAAACCCAAAACCAAAATTTTTTTATTCATTGCAGACTTGAAGACTTGCTTGCTCTGTTGAGGGTTTAAACAGCTCTCTAGTGCAATCGGCAGAGGAGCTATGCAGCTGGTAAAGCAACCGAAAACTGCTGGTTTTAGGCTGATTTCAAAGTACGAATATATCATACCCTGGCAGCCAAGGTGTTAGCAAATAATTGCTCAATTAAAAAATGAAAAATTAGTGGGACTGCTGCACTCCTGACTAGAATTGCGCGTGTGGGCTGCACTCCCATATGCGGCACCTGTGATGCATACGACTAAGAAAAAAATGCTTTGTAAGCTGCTTAACGTTGTGAAAACTTCATACTCCTTGTAAAGATATATATAATGAAATGATGCAAGCATCAGTGCAGTGTTAGCAACAGTTGATATGGCAGAAAACATGTAACAAGCACTTGCACATAAATCTTGTAAAAATTGTATAGTTCCTGAGTGGATATCACATCACTTTTAATGTAATGAGTGTTTTGCAGGCAAGTTCCATGCAGTGAGAATTGTGTATATATATATACCATATGACACTTTTCAATTCTTTCATAGCACTGCAATCCTTGGATTCTTTGAGTGAAGAGATCCTACCATTCCTCTTTAATACATCATCTCCAGGAAACAATTTCAAGAAAAGTGACTTTGACAACCCATTATTAAAAAGCATCAACTTGTCAACACTGCAACAAGACACAGTGTGTGCTTCGTTGACGTTGATGCATAACCTTCTGATGGATGCCCAGGTGCAGGCACTAGTTTTACTTATATTTCAAGAATTAACACCTTCCATTCCAGTAGGCTAAAGCTAAAATCCAGCAGTTTACACATGTTTCAGTGCGGGAATATCTCTGCTGATGATTGTGCTAGAGGGCTGTTCAAACCCTCAAAAGATTCAGCAAGTCTTTGCATCTGCAATGAAAAAAATTTTTCATTTTGGTTTTTATGTGAGTGTGTCATAAGTGGAGTACTCATTGGCCCACTTCATCTGGCCCTAGGTCAAAACCGCTAGATGGCAATATTTTGCTCAAGTTTTTTTGGAAACTAGGCTAAAATCTGAGTCATTTGATACTTTGGATGAGTTGCTGGGGTTTTGGGTTCAAAAGTTAGGACCTAAAAACAACAAAATTAGAAATTAATCCCATAATTAGATAATGGCACACTTTTGAACCAGAAATGCTAGAAAGTCAATCAAGGTCTCAAAAGACTCGGATTCTGGCCTAGTTTCCATTGAAATCTTCAGCGAAACACTTTCGTCTAGCGGTTGTGCCCAGGTCAGGTACCAGCAGTCAAAAATGGCCAAATACCAACCTTGCTTATGACGTCACTCACAAAAAAAACAAAACCAAGAAAAAATTTTTTCATTGCAGAGTCAAAGACTTGCCAAGTCTTCTGGGGGTTTCAACCGCTCTCTAGCCCAATCGGCTGAGGAGCTATGCGGTGGGTATGTCAACCAAAATATCCCTGGTTCTTCCCAATTTCCAAGTACGATATATTCGTAAAACGGCAGCGAACGTGTTAATGTTTTAACACTTTGATGTCCAGTAAGAATTGAGGATTCTCGCACCAAAACAACCGGATCGCACATGGCTTTGCGCGTGTGTAACACAGGCACCAAAAGTGGTAGAGAGCGGTTCAAAGGCTCAAAATACGTGGCAAGTCTTCTAGTCTGCACTCGAAAAAAAATTTTTTGGTTGGGGAGTGCGGATTTTTTATGAGTGACATCATAATTGGAGGACTTTTAGGCCACCTTGGCCCACTTCACCCGGCCCTGGACCCAAACCGTTAGATGGCAGTATTTCACTAAAGTTTTTATTGGAAACTTGGCTACAATCCGAGTCTTTGATACTTTGGATGACCTGCTGGGGTTTCGGCTTCAAAAGTTATGATCCAAAGTAATAAAAATATTTGACTAATTAGCTAATTAGATAATTAATTAAGTGCTTATTTTAGATCATAACTTTTGAACCAAAAATGCTAGAAAGTCGATCAAAGGCTCAAAAGACTTGGACTCAAGCCTAGTTTCCAATGAAAAATTCAGCAAAAGACTTGGCCTAGCAGTTGGGCCCTAGGCCAGGTAGCACAAGCCAAAATGGCCCAAAAACTATTTCACTTATGACACCACACACAAAAAATCTACAACCCCCAGCCCAAAAATTTTTTTCGAGTGCAGGCTGGACGACGGCCCGATCCATTTAAGCCTTTGAACATCTCTCTAGCGCAATCGGCGGAAGAGCTATGGCATTGGTAAGGCAACCGAAAATTGCTGGTTTTAGGCCGAAATCTAGGTACAATATATTCGTAGACCGGCCGTCAAAGTGTTAATGTGGCTTATCCACTATAATACAGTAGTAAATAAATACTGTCCTGATGTATAATGAATGATCACAAGCTTGCTTTTCACAAAAATTCAACAAGGATTTCTGTAAGGTTCTTGCTTTGCAAGAAGATTGTATGTTAGACAAATTCGTTTTTCAATTACTGGAAAGTTTGACTTCGGATAGGAATTTTATTTGATATTTACCACAGGCTGCAGTACTTCAAATTCGTTAAAGCATGTTTGTCATGACACTGATTAACACCTTCGAAGCTGGTATGGTTTCAGCCTGAATGATGCAGTTTGCACATGTCTTTGTGAGAACATAACTCTGCTGTCAATTGTGCTAGAGATCTTTTCAAACTCTCAAAAGACTCGACAAGTCTTCGAGTCAGTAATGAAAAAAAAATTGTTTTGGTTTTGGATTTTTTGTGAGTGACATCATAAGTAGAGTAGTTTTAGGCCTTTTTGGCCCACTTCATCTAGCCCGAGACTCAAACCACTAGATCGTAGTATTTCGCTCAAGTTTTTGTTGGAAACCAGGCTAAAATTCGAGTCTTCTGATGCTTTGGATGACTTGTTGGGGATTCGGGTTCAAAGTTATGTCCTGAAAACAACAAAACAAGTAATTAATCCACTATAATTATATACTTATTTTGTTTACTTATGGATCATAACTTTTGAACCAGAAACGCTAGAAAGTTTATCAAAGGCTTAAAAGACTCAGATTTTACCCTAGTCTCCGATGAAAACTTCAGTGAACTACTTGAGTCTAGCAGTTGGGCCCTAGGCCAGGTAACATGAGCCAAAATGGTCAAAAACCTACCTCACTTATAACGTCACTCACAAGAAACCCAAACCAAAAATATTTTTTTTCATTCCAGACTTGAAGAGTTACGAAGTCTTTTGAGGGTTTGAACATATCTCCAGCACAATCAGCCAAGGAGTTATACCTTTGTGAAGACACATGAAAACTGCTTGATTGTAGGCTGATTTCAAAGTAATGTATATTCGTACCCTGGCAGCAGACGTGTTAATATGACCTCACACCATTACTAACACTGACTTGCATGTGTTTTTTTCTTGGCTAGCTAGGTGAAGTATTTATATCCTCAACCTAGTTGAAGCAAGGCAATATCCTTTCAGTAGCATTGAGAAAACCTGTTTATTCAAGAATGTATAATATTGCAAATGCAATCATTGCAATAATTGCAGTATGGAGTATGATTTATTGTACAATATAGTAAATGGGAGTTACTGTATTTGAGAATGAACAGTCATTTTATTTGACTTCATTTCACAGGTGAAACATGTAAGGAATCAATCAATCACTAGTTTTTAATAGGAAAACAATTTCGAGTAACACTGTGCATCATCAGTCCTTACATCTCAAATATATTCAAATTCTATTTGAATAAGATGTAAGGACTGATGATGCATAGTGTTACATTAAATCAATATCCTATTAAAAATTTGTGATTGATTCCTTGCTTATTTCACCTGTGAAGTGAAGTTACTTGAATACAGATATGTGCAATTTTGAATCATCGCAAAAAGATGAAAGCAGAGATTAGTCGGCTGATTCTTCTAAAGCCTACAGAAAACTTGGAGCTTTTCATTGTCATTTTATTTGACCACACACTTAGCACCAATATGAAAAGCAATTAATTACAACTTCAGTTATTGCAAGAAGATTGTCTTAGAGACCGTTTCTTTTCACCAAGACATGTTGGTCATTTGTATCACAGTTGCATTTAAACTCGCTGTAACAGTGTTCATTAGCCTATATTTTCAGACATTCTGACTGAAATGACTTTAATTTTTTGGTAATGTCAAAAACATTTTGGTGTATGACCCAAAATGACTGAAAAAAACTTAGCTTAGAGATACAAAATAAAGTCAAGTGATCATCACAGAAAATGGTCTACTGAGAAATACTGCTCGAACTCCAGTTACGTACACTTGTTTTTGTTTAAACCTTGGCACAGTAGAATGAAGTATTAATTGTTAATGCATATCATTTACAAGCTAAGCATGATATTCATTTTCAACCAGTGCATATAAGCAGTTAAAATATTATAACATGGAGTTATTTAAAGGAAAACCGTGATGTTCATTGTGTTGATGGCATGAGCAGTCATTTATGCTTTGCACAGAGGTTGTTAGTACTGCTTAAATCCACACTTAACATTTCTTGTAAAAAAGTCTGGTTTAAGCCTGTTGCTACCCTTTTGTTGTAAATTGAAATATGTGCAAAGGGGAAAGAATAAGTTAACTGCAGCAAAAGCGGTGGACCTGGGACTATCAAGTGGTGCCATGAACATTGGTACATAAACTTTTTCAAATGAAAAGTGGGCTCAGTACCATGTTCAATTTTTGGAGATGTTTATCTATGTGTTTATATCAGAAGATCCATGTTGCTTGAGTTTCCACAAAATTATAGATATTGAATGTGGTTTTAATACAAAGCAGATGCATATGCATTGTACCTGATGACACTAATTAATTGTTGTTTTCATTGGTGGAAGGTTGATATTGCAACATTTTTTATTTTAACAGTTGAAGTTTAAGAAGATTGTTGACAAAAACCAGCGTTTGATGGCTCATGTTGATGATGCTATACAATCAGCTAATCAAGAAGTTAATAGCTTACGCTTGGAATTAAGTATGACCAATCAGAAGTTGTCTAAACTGTCAGCTGGAAGTGACGCTTGTTCTGACTGCCATGGTGAGCATTGAACCGAGTCTTGCATAATATGCAGTTAGATATGATATTAGTTGGCTATATGTAAAAGTAGTTATACTTTGAGCCATGAACCGATTCAGCATTTTTTGAGGGCTAAGACTTCCAATTGTCCACTTTCTTATGTGACACAATTTCAATGTATAGCGTAGAGCCAGAGTCATCGAGGGTTAAAGAAGCATTGAACCCTCACTTCAGTTCAAGCAAATCAAATGTGAAGGAAGTCGTCTCAATGCCATCATTGCACCATGCACAGCTTAAATACCAGGGCTAAGGTTACAGTTAGTGTTCGGGACATTGCAGAAAGTCAAATTAACACATGGTAAAAATGTATTCCCATGATGAAATGAAAATGTTGAAAGGTTGTTTACCCAATTGAATGTATCTCACTTTCACTATATCAGATATCAAATGTGTTTTTTGAGGTATATAAGGTTGTTAAAGGTGTCAGTATCAATGAGTAACTTCAGTTTTTACACTGATGCCAACCCTGTCACCAGAAAAACCATACACTTAGCTGAACATTTCACTGGTAGGAGAGGAAGATATCAAATTGCTGGCATTGTGAAATAGAATGGAAGTACACCATATAAAAACTATTTGTTTTGATCATGAGCAAGAAAACACTTGAAGTACCAGGTTAATTCAAATGCTTCACATGAAAACAGGCTTTTCGCATGTGTCTTTGCACGAGCATAACTCTGGCACCAAAAGCGCTAGAGAGCTGTTCAAACTTTCAAAAGACTCAGGAAGTCTTCGAGTCACGAATGAAAAAAAAATTGTTTTGGTTTCGGATTTTGAATTTTTTGTGAGTGACATCATAAGTGGAGTACTTTTAGGCCTTTCTGGCTGACTTCATCTGACCCTGGGCTCAAACCGCTGGATGGCAGTATTTCACTAAAGTTTTTATTAGAAACTAGGCTAAAATCTGAGTCTTTTGATACTTTAGATGACTTGCTGGGGTTTCGGGTTCAAAAGTTATGATCTAAAGTAATAAAAATATTTGACTAATCAGATAATCAATTTGTTTATCTTAGATAATAACTTTTTAACCAGAAAAGCTAGAAAGTCGATCAAAGGTTCAAAAGACTCTGGTTCGAGCCTAGTTTCCAATGAAAACTTCAGTGAAATACTTAGGCCTAGCGGTTGATCCCTAGGCCAGGTAACATGAGCCAAAAATGGCCCAAAAACTACTTCACTTATGATGTCACTCACAAAAAATCCACAAACCCCAACTAAAAATTTTTTTTTGAGTGCAGACTAAAAGACTTGGCGAATCTTTTGAGAGTTTGAACAGCTCTCTAGCGCAATTGGCGGAGGAGCTATGGCATTGGTAAGGCAACTGACAACTGCTGGTTTTAGGCCGATTTCAAAGGGTGAATATGTCGTACCCCGGGTCTGAAGATGTTAAGTTTTTGTTGGGACAAAGAAAATGTAGTGATTCATTTAACATTCATCCAAACAAGCAAAAAACAAAATCACATTGCGTCCTGGGTCTTAGTAGCTATGAGAAACTGAAAATTCCACCACCAAATGTTATTCCTAGTGAAAAACATTGCAGCACACGTGCAATTAGACTGAATAAGGAAATGAAGGGATATGCCAAATGTTGCACAAACTAGAAGATCTACTGAACCAGATGCTGGTGTATTAAAGCATGACAATGAAGAGTTAATGGATACAAGTTCACCAAAATAGGATATCAGTGATGTTGATAGTATCACTTTCATTCTTTAAAAGAACGCTTTGCTTGCAGACGTAAATATGGTATAATCTATATAGCATGTAAAACCAGTCAAGCCTGTTTACTTGGCCCTAGCAGCAAAGAAGTAAAAGAGGAAGCAGAGGCCTCAAAAAGTGGAAAAGAAATTAAAATAGTTCATTGAGAAGACCTGTGAAGTTGAATTGGAGTCATCTGACACAGAATTAGATGAAAACAACATAGAAGATGTATGTTTGTTTTGTGCCGTGTTTGAAGAACTGAAAGAAACATTCAAAAGATCCACTTCTGGTATAGAGTGTGTTCAAATTTTAACCCAGTCCCCTTCACCATAGAAAGAACAATGAAAGAATCTGGTTCCTCAAACCACCTAATGAAGAAAAGAGCTGAGGATTGAAGAAATAAAATGGTATTCTTGGAGAGCGTTCTAGGATTTTTGAAGCTTCTATTTCTTTAATTCTATGTCTACAAGCAAAATTTTTTTTTCTGGAGAACTAAAAGTGACACTATCAACATCACTGATATCCTGTTGTGGTGAACTTGTATCCATTCATTCTTCATTGTCATGCTTTAGTACACCGGCATGTGGTTCAGTAGATCTTCTAGCTTGTGCAACATGTGGCATATCCCTTCATTTCCTTATTTTGTTTAATCGCACATGTGCTGCGATGTTTTACACTAGAAATTACATTTGGAGGTGGATTTTTCAGTCTCACATGGCTACTATGACTTAGGACGCGCAAAATGAATTTATACTTTGCTTATTTGGATGAATATTAAATGGATCACTACATTTTCTTCGTCCCAATGAATACTTCTTAACCAATTCAATTTTTGCTCATGGTGGAAACAAGTAGTTTTGATATGGTATAATTCAATTTTAGTTTGCAATGCCAACAATTTGTTATCTTCCTCTTACCAGTGAAATGTTCTGCTTAGTAGTATGGATTTTCTGGTGACAAGGGTTGACATCAGTGTAAAACTAAACTTACTGATACTGACATGTTAACAACCTGATATACCTCAAAAACAAATTTCTTGTTTACAAGTAACATACATTCAGTTGGGTACATAACTTTTCAACATTGTCATTTTACCATGTGTGAATAAACTTTTGTCATATGTTAATTTGACTTTCTGCAATGTCTTAAATACTAACTGTAACCTTAACCCTGGCATTGAAGTTGCGCATAGTGAAATGGCAGTGTTAAGAAAACTTGCTTTGCATTTGATTCGCTTGAACTTTATGCTAATTTCATTTTGTTACTACTCAAAAAATAAAAATTTGCCTATTTCATATTTTGATATAATGTAGGTAACAAATAGGGCTATGTTATCCAATGATCATCAGCATTTTATATTTTGATCCACCGGATCAATTCCAAGGTCAAAATATAGTTCAAAAGATCATCACCCTAAAATTTACCCAAATCATAAAAACGATGTCAAATTTGAATTCCTGAGTTTCTCCCCTTCTCAAAGATTCCTTACTTTTCCAGATTGGACCACTAGTTCAAAAGATATGGTAATTTGAAGTTAGAAGCCCCCCATTTTTTCTCAAATTTTCAAAATCATCCAATCATTGGAAATTTTCAGATTTGAGGTTTGGGGATCAAAGCCAACGTGTATGCCAAATTTCGTTAAGTTCTAAATGGGTAGGATTGAGAATTGCTTTTTTGGGGCGATTTGACATGGAATGACCCTAGTGGTAACGGTTTATTGTTTCATATGACTCAGTTCATAAACAGAAGCGGTGCGAAAAGCCATTGCACACTAGGTAAACCAACCACCAGCGAACATTAGAGCAAATGAAATTACAATGCTATAATCGCTGATAGTGTAAACAAAGAGTGGTTCTGTGTCATATAGAATTCGTAAAGGACCATGGCGGTCACCTAGTCAACCAACCCCGTTTATCACGTGACTAAAATGAAACTAAATTGAATTTTTCCAATAGATTAGATCTTGTTATTTAAATACTAACGAATTAAAAAACCTTCAACCGCTTACGCTAGAATGGCTAGGTCAGCGGTTCCCAAAATTTTTTGAGCGCGACTCCAATGTGAGTTTGGTGAACAACTCACGACCCAAAATTTAAACAACATGCGAGAAAATAGTGGTTGTGTGGATGATTTTTGGCAGTAAGTTGCTAAGTTTATCTACTCTTTTATCAAATACCTACGTCGTGGACAGACAAAGACAAGCAGTGGTGACTTTGATATACAAGCACGGATTACTTAAGATATCTTAAGTAGGCCGTGATACAACTCGGGTTAGAATCGCCTCGGCACGACCCATGTTTTGACCCTTCGCCACCTTGGTTTGGGTTTCCACCCATCCTTTGGGTACCACTGGGCTAGATCAACCAACCCACCGTTGTGTTAAGCTGCGGTGACAAGTATTTCGTAACTTCACTGCTTAGCCGGGTGAGAATCGAATGTGGCTTCATTTTCGAAAAAAACACAAACATTTTCACAAGTGTAGACTGAGTGGATCAAACACAAGCAAGTTTGTTTAGAGGACATGTGCAGCTTTCCCCAATTTACAATATTGTCTTTATCACATTTGCGAATTGTATTGGAAGCTGTAAAAGGTAGCTAAATACCCAATCGTGTTTTTCGATGCAAGCTTCGTGCAAGAAACGTACAAAAATGCTACAGCAGTCGCATTCACCGATATAAAATCCAAACGTTTTTGAAACGCGTTGAGGAACACCAGCCTTCACGGTTATCAACTATATGCGTCAACCAGTCGCTCAAAATTTGGACAGGATCCACGCCTCATATGCGCGATCAAATTTTGTAGGTCTGCTTCTGAGCGGAAGTCGGCGTCTTAGAGAAGTTGCTGCTCGGCTTCGATTGAACATGTGTTGGTGTACATCAGAAGCGTGTAATATAAAACGCGCAACCATCATGGCGGCCACCATGACTTTCTGCTCAACTGCAAAATGCACACTTCAGATTTTGCACATACAGCATGGACATTTTCATAAACGCTTCTGCAGGAAAGCCTGAGCAGCAAATGGTGGCTTCCATCCAAAGTAGAACATTGGAACTTTACTAAAAGACAAACTTTCAAAACTTGTTAATTCAGTGAACATAGACTTATTTGCCGGCTAACATCTGAACACAATTAAAAAATGCGCCAGAAACACGCGCGTTTTATGGGTGATGCTTTAAAAGCAAAAGGCAATAAATATTCAAATGTTTAGAGGTTGTTGTTGTTTGTCCGCCCTAGTAAAATTTCTGGCTGCGCACCTGGCTGGAATTCATGTTTAATTTACCCCAGACCTTAATTTGGTAAATTTTGTTCCCTTTTTCCACTGGTTTTGCCCCTAGTTCCGTTCACACGTTTTTACTGGCGCTGCCCATATTTACATGTACAATAACTGCGGGCTACTGTCTTGATTTGCATTGGTATTGAAAAACTGTCCTGGCTTCCAAACAGCTTTTGCTGCTGATATCACAAAAGGGAAGTCTGACGAATGCTGCTGCAGACAGTTGACTATTTGTTTAAGTAAGTTTTAGAAAACTAAGTTACTGAATTGGCGGAAAGCGAGTGTGGAAACTCACGTTTGTTTAAGCGCTGCAGAAAGTTTGCACGTGGTAAAATATTGGCAAATATAAATGAGTTTGTTCTTAGACCCGAGCCGATTAAAATTTTGCCCACAAACCCACTTAAACCCTAACGTATGAAACAAAATGAAGTCACCGTATGATTTGTATGTGTGGAGCAATACACCTTTGTGTACCTTCTTCATGGGGAAAGTCAAAACTATGTAAACGTATCGTATTATTTCCGTAGAGAAACCGGCTGCTCGGGGTCGGTCGACCGAAACTAAAGTGGCAATTTTGCTGCAGGGAATCGCTTTGCTTGTCGACGTAGCCAATACAATAGGACTGGACGTGAGTGTGGCGTCGTATTCGTTTGATATTTGATAGCATTCAACAGACCTTAGCTCCTCAGGTTACACTTTGTAGGAACTCGGCTTCAAAGTAAAGCTATTCGGTACAATAAGTTTCTTACAGTACGGTTTTTGGACCCACTGCTTGACGAGTGAAATTCGGAGAATTCTTGCATTGGGCAATGTACTTGTGTTGGCGATGGTTGCACGTTGTTGCGTTCATAATGCTTCAAGCCTTCGCCGCCACAAACCGGCGTTACAGGGACAGCATTGCATTGCTTTCCAAACAGTTGATTCAACACATCCAAGTGTGTGGGTTGCTTAAACACATTTCGGATGAATTAATGCATAAAGCGTTTTTTTAGACAACACAGGTTGAATGAAAAATGTCATCTATGCTTGAAGTATATCCTGCAGAATGCATTAGCGCATGAACAATGTGCAACAAACGTATATGGTGATACTTAATCAGACTGGGTGTGATGCGTTAGACCAATGTTTCTCAAACTTTTTTATTCCATCGCCCCGTTTCCACTCTCGACACGTCGTTTTTTTCCCCCCAAGTCTGATAAAACAATTAAGTAATTTTATTTAAAGAAATTAGTAAATAGCTGAACCAAGCCATTAAATAGCTGAACTAAGCAATTGTATTACGACGCTAATATTACGTTCAGAATTCTTGTAAAAATAAATAAATAATCCTCTCTGTAACCGGGCACATAGACGATCAAGAATAAAAATTTAACAGATAATTGCTTCAGCAACAACCTCCAACGGTTGTGTAGTTTATCAAGTCATAATAGTAGGCGACTGAAGTTAACTCAATGATCGATTAATGGTTGAGGATTTTCGCCCCCTTTGTGTTGTTTTGCCCCCCTACCGCCTCCTTTGTTTTTTTTTGTCCCCTTGCTCCTCAAAATCGTCCCCGACGGGAGTAATTTCGCCCACTTTGAGAACCACTGCGTTAAACATTCATTGGACCTTCAACATCATTTTGACACGTGTATTTTTGCAAATTGCAAGTCAATCTTCTTGATCAACAAGTTAGGACAGAATAAGTGGAAAAATAAATTTGTGAAAATACTCCTAACCTTGGAAGTGTTTTGATTCTTAAGAAAAAAAACTTGTCTTCCTAAAATCATGAAAATTATGAAATTCACACTACTTTTGCGCAAGCTTTTTAAATATTTTTTTTTTTAATTTAAATTGCCGTAAAATAAGCCTGGATGGGTAATCTAGATGCCTATTCCTGGACTGCCGCTGGTACAAGAAAAGTCGTAGGACTTCTGCTGTTGTTGTGAAACACTTGAAGCCGTCGGCGTCGTCAAATCTTACATGTGCTAGACAAGGTTTCCCATTCGAATTGTTTTAATGATTTTGATTTTCTTTCAGGGATCAAGGAATTAAATAAAACTTTGGAGGAGAACAAATCTCTTGCTGTGCAGAATCGCCAGCTGCTCAAAGAAATGGAGAACCTTCGCGAACAGATTGCCAGCAGCGAAAACCGGAATAAGGATCTCGTTCACAGTAGGCGGACAGTGTGCTGACTAATGCTGACTAATCGAGCCTGCTCCGGTTCAAAGCAGCGCATCATGTTCTTTTTGATAGGTTTTGAAAGAGAGCGGCAACGCCTGAAACAGGACAAGAGTTATTTGCTTAATCAAGTGGATGAAATGCAGAAGTCGCTCGATGACAAGGAGGAACAGTTGCGAGATTTCATTCGTGAATTCGAACTTCAGATGAAGGCAGGTTTGCCGTCGAGGTCTTCAATCACTTTGCTCCCATATGAGCTGAACTTTTACTATGAAACTTTTTAATTCTTCGTGAGCCCACTGCGGAAGTTGTGGGGTTCAGTAACTTCTTCTAAAAAAGAGTGACCAATCTCGTAAGGTTGTTTGGTCATGGCACAGGAGCTGGTGCGCCAGAACTCTGGCAAGGCTCTCAGCAAAGTTGCTGAATGTAGTTGGTTGATATTTGCACATGTCTAGGCTGAACGCAAAAACAAACTTTTAACTGAACCGAGACAAAACTGGCTGCAGACCTTAACAAAGCAATCAATATTTTACGTCTGTCATAAGGTCGTCAATGCTTTCGACCCCGTGCGCATGCGTAAGAATAGTGCAGTGATGTTAGTGCCGATTTTTACATAAAACGCATATTTTTAAGGAAAATGAGGATATGTTAAAAGAAGCTGATATGGAGCGTGACCGTTTGTCACGTGAGAGGAATGACTTTTGTCGACGTCAGCAGGATCTCGCCGACGTTGTTGGTTCTCAGCGAGTCGAACTCGTAACCAGTGAAAGAAAAATAAAGGAAATGGAATCTGAGTTGAACCTGGTGTGTTTTTGTCTTCGTTAAAGGAGCGATGTCACTGCTGCAGAAGTTTGTGGCTGATGACTTGTTGCACCTTCGTGTTGGAAGCGCGACTAACAATGTTAGACGGAGAAGAGAAAAGGTTTTGACACCATCTTTGTAAGATATTTTTCATCATGAGAACGACTTTGTATCTCTTTGTTTTCCTCGTAGTTTCGAGTGCTGGGGAGAACACGCAGCACTTCATATCGCGGTTGAAACCGCACTTGTTGACCGCACAAAGTTTTTTATAAAAGTTAAAGTTGACGTCACTGTTTTTCAGCTGCGCCAAACCGCTGCCCAAGCTCCTAACCCGAAGCGTCGATCTCTCCACGTCACGCTTGACGAGAGTCTGTCCACATACAGAGGAAATGCCGTCCCCCCCGCACCAGGCAAGCATGGCTGTTATGAACTTTGGCAGCAGTATGAACTTTGGCACCATCTTGTTCTTGTTAGATTGACGTGTGTATGACGTCATATGGACTTCGTCAGAAACTGAATCGACGCGCTTCTGGTTTTCGATGACATCATCGCTTTTATACGTAGTCTCTTCCTAATTTACGCACACGTAGATGGCGTTGTTTATTTTTGAAGGTATTGATTTCAACGCGTCACTGAGCGCAACAGAGTCCGCCCCCTCCCCCTCCCTAACCCGCGCCTGCCTCGCCCTGAGCACAGCTGGCCACCAGTCTTCGTCGAGTGAGGACTTGCAAGCAGATGCTTCTGTTGCAAACGGCGGCTCGCTTGGCACTTCGTATGTGAGGAAGAAGAAATTCGTGCAGCAACTCTCAGGGTCCTTGTCGCGCGCACTGAGACTCGGGAAAAACCGAAAAAGCCTGGATATATCACGTATGTACAACAGAGCAGCGCCGTGAAATGCCCCTTGGCTTGCTGCTGTCCACTTACCTTGCTTGCCACCCGCTGAATTCCGATGTTTCTACTTTCTTTTACTTCACATTAATCCATTGTTTATAATATTTGGTGCAGGCGTCATCGACTACTGCGCTTTATTCAGACCTACCAGGCTCATTGGCACGAGACTAGGTGGCTATTATATTGCTTTTCATTGGGGTTCCACTAGATGCCATTTAACAAAGCAATGTGGCGATGCATATTGGGCTCAGGTGGTGCAATACTTACAAGGTATTGTGTTGCTTTCTACGGCAGAACTAGGTGTTCTTTCCAACAAGCTTTTCGATTAGTTCCCAGCGGAGCTCATGCAGTTTTTGACAAAGCCTTTGGCTTCAATCTCGAGTACATTGTTTTTTTGAAATCGCAATGTTAGTTTGTATAAATGTATGAGCGATGGAACATTAATAAATTTGAAATCTCCAGCCTTTCATGGTCGAACCTCCTTTTGCCGTTGCCAACAAACCTTTTGCCTCAGCTCATGTTAGAAGCGAAAACTGAAGGTGGTGCATGAATGGTCCATGTAAGCTGCTAACATGTTTTTATGAAATGTCAATCGACTTCTCATTCGCCACTGGGATCTATCAAATTTTCAGGTTGCAAGACTGAGGTACAGTGCTTCTCTGTATTAAACAGCTCCTGTGTGTTGTCCATTAAAGTAAGAGCAATGACAAGTCTACTTTGTTGACGATGTTGGTGTAATTCCGCTATCCCCAAACATTGTTGTCATAGTAATCATGCCTTTACTGAGGCAACCAAGCAGCTCGTTGTTTCCAAAGCAAAGGCAGAGCTTCTTGGTAGTTTAAATCACTGTCGCGTCTCCCAAGTGCCGCGAACTTTCACTCGACCGCTTTTATCCGCTGCAAGGCTTAAGCGTGTCGCTGGCCTGGAGCGTAAATGTCGTTGAAACCTCTTCAGTCAGCACTTAGCGCGCTCCAGCAGGGTTGGTTCCGAGCTGATTGGCCTCTGCTCTGCTATACAGACAGGCTGTTATTAGCTGTGTATCATCTGAACGGTAATGAGTGGTTCGCTGACGCATTGTCCGATGCTGCCGGCTATAACTTGCTATGAAGATCTGTGGTGCTGCATCAGCTCAATGGTCAAAGGTCGCTGTTCTGGATGAGTGAGGACTGGTACAATGTGTCTCAACGAGTCTGTTTGCTCTAACTCATGTCCAAGCTTCTCACAACCAGCCCTTCTTACTCTTTTTCGTGTATCTCGAAATGTTAGGTTTCCTTCAAAATGAAAAGCGTATTGCTTGGACCTGTGGTCTGTAATTCGCCTTGAACTTCCTTATTTGGCAGTGGTTCTTAACCTTTTCTTTACCACACTTCCTTAAGTACACTCGCCCTTTGTCCCAAGCCCCCCCCCTGGCTATAAATGATTTGTAAAAGCAAATGTATTGTTTGGCAATTTATTGATGAAACATTCAATGTTGTGCAGCGCTTAGGACTCGCGCCCCCCGGAAATTTCGTAATCAGCTGTTTCTAGTGAAGGGAGCATCATGTTCCCGAGACGGTTGTCTTCATGGCTGCCAGACTCAGATACACAATGGGCCAAAATTTGAACTGCACCAAGCCGAGGGCCAACATTTATAATTTAATCATTGCAAAGGTAGGTCTCACAGACAGAAGCACAAACGCCACTGCACGCCGCCCTGAAACCTCTGCGAAAAGACGTTCACGACCGCGTGATGTCAGCTTTACCTGTGTGACGTCACAAACACGATAGAGTCCTGTCCTGATGGATGCGCCAGCAGAGCATTCTGGGATTTGTATGGGGCGCTGTGTGTAAAACAATTATATTGGGCATATTTTGCACAACAAAAAAGCTGCTAAATCGGACAGATTTAGTTAAATCGTGCACAGATATTATCTAAATCATAACAGGTTCAGCTAAATCAGTGGTTCTCAGCCTTTTTCGCCCTGTACCTCTAAGACTTAAATAATGCAATAACAATTAATAAACACGTATCTCTTGAGATTCCATGACTGGACTCTAGAATGACCCAAAAGTACAACTAAGTCATGTCATTGTTTGTCATGTACATCGCGATGCTATTTAAATTTTGCCAAACACACGGCACCTTGCATCAGTGGACTTCACAGATTCCTTGGCGATATCTTGGCAGGATAATTCACATAATGAGCAGGCATCTAACTCATTGACTAAGCCAGGTATGTGGTTTCATGAGCCGTAAGGAGATCGGGAACAAGCACCGTCAGCATTGGGTACCGTTGTTCTTTGTCAGAAGTGATTCAAATGGTAGATAATGAGATCTCAAAAACAAACCGTTCCAGAACCGTTTTGAATAAATCCTGCTATGTCTATCAGATCTAAGGTCCTCCTCCAGCCCAGCACCTCCGAGTCATGCCAGTACACGCCAGCGTATGCGGCAGTAAAAGGATTTTTGTTTTGAGGTATCAATTAAAAATGAGGTTTTACAAAGAAGTTACTAAATCAGAGGTGGCCAACCTTTTGCACACCATGCGCCAATTTTTCCAAACCTGAGTAGAGATGCGCCATACCGTCGGATATTTCTTGTAACAATGTTACTTCACATCATTAGTGATTTACAAGGTAATATAATCAACACAAATGGGATATCTGGTAAAGCAGCAAACAAACTTCAATTTTTCTTACTTCTAATGAGACGTATCAAACATTTCGCCAGTTTGTTAATGTTTGGAGTTATACAGGGTACAGGGTGTTTCAAAAAATTTGACATCATTTGACATGTAAATATTACAGAAACTACATAGTCGAATCAAATGGAATTCAACAGGTTTAATGTTGACCAAAACAAGATTTATTCCTGTAAATTTGAATAAGAAATTTAAAGGCACGTGAAGTCCATAAAAGATTTTGCAAATGTTCAATGTGCGCGCCGCCTGTTACCAGGAAAACGTCAAGTCGGTAGTCTAGCTCCTCCCAAACACGATAACTGTCTCCAGTGCGATAGTGATTCTTTGTTTGAGCTCGTTTACATTTGCAGGAAGAGGAGGGACATAAACCATCTCACAAACGCACGCTGCACAGTCTTGTTTGAGTTTGTTCGAGCAGACTCCAACACACAAAACGCCTTTTCTCTGCTAGTGAATACCATTTAAACACACAGATTTGACCGCAGTACGAATAATTTATCAATTAAAAAATTTCTACACCTGAAAAGATGAACATCATATATTAAGCACAAAATTTTGGCCTGTTTCTACATATGCTGTGTAAATTTAAAGTTATTTAAACAGGGAACTGCCAAAGTTATTAGATTGCAAAATGATGTCAAATTTTTTGAAACACACTGTATTTGTCACTGAGAGCAGAGGAAAAGTCAATTTTGAATCAGTCAGGCGCGACCTCGTTTTGCTTTTAATCAATTTCACGGACGAAAATGCTTATTTGCATTTGTACGTCGTTTCAAAACGACATACATATAACTTTGAGCGAATTTTCTTAGTTTTGGGAATTTTCACAAGATACGGATCGCCAGAAAATGATCACGTCGTAAGTACCAGGGTCTGAAGAAAGCGCATCAAATTTCGTTTTCAGAATTAAATTTATTTTGATGTCAAGAAGTTCCATTTATGTGTTACTTGGCATTTTCATTATCTTTCTTTCACTAAGTGAGAGTGGGTTTATAAATGACAAAATGCAGTCTTCTTCTTTAGCAAAATCACAAAAGCGATTTTCAAACGAGTCTTGCAATAGCTTCATCTTTAAAGTGCAATTTCTCAAATTGCCATTATCAGCAGCACATTCAATCTACTCCTTTAAATACGGAGACCAACTGATGTCAGCATTTTTTAACTGCGACATGAAGAGTTTGAATTTCATCTTTAAAGTTTGTTTCAAGATGATAACAGGCATCTCATAAGGGATTTGTTCCAAACAAAAAAACAATAACAACATTGGAAAGGCGTACTATCTTACTTTATTACAATTACAGGTATACAATGCGCTACTTCAAATCATCCAATGCGCCATAGGTTGACCAACCCTGTATTAAAAGGAATTCATTCGCCGCAAAATAGAATGTGGAAGTAAAACACAGCTTTAGTGAATTACAGAATTGTGACGCCGCCATTTTTTACGGATCGCCCGATGCCACACAATTTTTAAAACCCTGCACCAAGCTTGTTCATGGGAGTGGGATTCCCATTGGATAAGCCAGCGGACTTGAAAATTTATTGCCATATAGCCGGAATTGTTGGGCCCTTATATATGTGACAGCTATGAAAGTGTCACTCAGTTTTCATTGGCCCTGCTAATTGGACGTTTTGGGGTGTATGTAGAGGGTAGGCATTAGATATGCACATGGTATGTTGTAGAGGGTAGGCATTAGATATGCACATGGTATGTTGTAGAGGGTAGGCATTAGATATGCACATGGTATATTGTAGAGGGTAGGCATTAGATATGCACATGGTATATTGTAGAGGGTAGGCATTAGATATGCACATGGTATATTGTACTTCGTATAACCAGTTTCGTGAGAACCCCATGGGTTGGGATGGGACAGAAAAAGTGTCCCATGGACAAGTCTGCCATTTGCCAATCTGGTCTCGAGGAGCTCATAAAAAAACAACGCATACATCGCCAACTTAGACCGGCGTCAGGACTCAGAATCATAACCACTGAGGGATGCATTTTCACAGCAGCCTTAACTGGGGCGCATGCAAGCGGCTGTGTTGATATTTTTGTTTGATTTGTTGACATCAATTGGCGGCAGGCCGAAACATGAAACTTGCTTCCTGTGGGAACGGTTGAGGTGCTCACGGTAAGAAGCAACCAAATCTAATTTCTCAATAACCGAAAGAACGTTGACAAAAAGAAAGGGGTCGGTAGAAGTTTTGGGTGCAGTGAAAAGGGGTCCGCAGCGACAAATAGTTTGAGAACCACTGATTTAAAGCACATCGGTCTCTGCCATGAAGCACAGCGCCTCATAAAGATAGAACCCACCTTCCCTGAGTGGATGGTTGGTTGCTCCCCTTCTGAGTCGATGAAGGATGCGACTAACAGCAAGGATTAGTACCAGTATGCAGGGTTACCCACCAAAAAATTGAATCTAGTAAGTCCTACAAAAGCTAAACAATTTTCAAGATTTTTCCTGGCCTTAAACTTTGGTCTGTGTGCGATCATTCCCAAAAGTATCAGTTGTTTTGGTCGCTGTGCATGAAAGCCATGTTCGTTACAAGATACGCTCGAAACGGGCTCCGCGACGTTGTAGACAAACATGCCTCTACGCAAATTATAATTGATGGTTTAATTGAAATGTTTGCGGGTTCTGCTTTTTTTGTGGGGTACACCCTGTATTTGGACCTATGTGAAAAAAACTCATCATAAACTCAAAAATTCCCCTCCTGTTCAGGCCCCTCTAGTCTCGCAGTTCCCTCTCACTGTTTTCTCTCAATTATATCAGATCTATTCGTCCAGCCCCGCTACGTAAAGCCGCTTAAGTGCAATATTGACCGCATTTGATCCACACTTGGAGGTTGGTTTCAGTTCCTTTCAAGGTGTAGCGTGATTATGATCACCGCTGTAGTGGACACTGCTGCAGTGGACACTGCTGCCTGCTATTCCGTTGTCCAAAGCCGAATATCTTACTCTGAACCGCCTTAGTTTTATATCTGGTCGCTGCTTCGCATTACTTTGTGCTAATGTGGGCATGGGCGCGCGCTTACAGCTTTGCATTCACTAACCAGGTAATCACTGGCTCAGCCTTCCGAGGAACCCGTCTTTCTCTGTCAGTTCTTATTCATCAGGTTGGTTCTGGTTGTGCTGACCGTAAGCGTGCTGTTCAATTGTTCTTTACGCGAGATTTGAATACAGTTCTTCATGCATGTTACTTATGCGATTAACAGAGTGCGTTCAGCACCGATCGCAATTGTGCACGATGCATGTTGTGTGCATCTGTTGTGATTGTTGCTTGATTTGATAATCACCTGCTGCATGTTTTCGTTGTGTCACTAATACGAATCCTTTTTAGAAATTATAAGACATTAGTAAAAGCGCTAAGCAGCCATGATATTAATAATGCAAGGGAAGTCTGTTTGTCCAAGGATTCTTGCCAACAAAATGTGTTCGTTACTTTGAAACAGATGAAAATCGTTTGATTTAGTGGTTTCATAAAAATATTAAAAAAATCATAAAAACACAGTGAAACTTGCACATAGCTGGGACCTATTTCTGGGGTAACGAACACTCTGAAGCGGCCCATATTAAATGTTCATGCGGGCCGCATTTGTCCCGGGGGGCCGTAGGTTCGGCACCCCTGATCTACGGCTACCTTGAAACCAACGTAGAGCAATTCTTTTCCTCTACTGTTTTCTGCATAAAACAAAATAAAGAGATCCTGGCGGGTACAGTTGATTGTAAACAAAAGTTTTGTGAACAACGCGTATGCATCGATTTTCACAGTTTTTAAACCAACTGCGAAATTGTGTTCACACAATGATCTGTCGCCCAATCACGTTTTCACGTCAAAATCTTCGTGACGTCAATGTGCTTGTTCAGACTTCCTGTGATGTCACATTCTGTCGCTTTCTACGGAATCAAGTCCATTAAAGTCTGGATCATGTCACCTTGGCAGACTTAGTTGTGGAATCCCTGTTCGCTACGCAGCGAAATTAATTGAAAATTGATTTTATTCATTGCTCCTGCAGCCAATTTTGTAATTTTACCTGAATTTCTCGTCGCAGACGCTGACGTCATGCTTACGTCAAGTCAACACAATTTGTTCGAGCGATCGCAAGAGGAAAAAAACGCGGCCCTTGATGAAATTAAAAGCATCTGTATGGAAAGGTAAGCTGCTGTTTTCTGGTTTCAAACAAACACTGAAAACTAAACACTGGTTAAAAATAAATTTTCTAAATCAGATTTCTCTATCTTGGTTCTGTGTGCCAGAGTACATTATCTCGTTGTTTGTGTGGGAGGTCCGGACTACCAGCATTTTCTAGAGGGGACCGAGATAAAGGGACCCCATAAATATTTTACCGCACTTTTAGTTGTTCCTGATAAGGTCCATCATCTTAAAGTTTGCTGAGTACCTGATCTTTTCGATGAGTCAAGCTTTTCCTGATACGCAAACACGTGAATGCACACCTGACCTCTGTGACGAAATAATGAAGCGCCTCTTTGCAGTGAGGAAGCTCGGTGAGGTCGTTTGCGCATGCGCAGTGAAACCTAAAATCTGCGTCGTTCAGAATCAGTGGTTTTCAACCTTTTTCGTGCAGTTACCCATTTTTCAACGCAATTTAATGTAACGACCCCCTCAACGAAAATTTCCAGTCAGGCATATGAAATGCAGTTGTGTTTGCACAATAGAAAATCACAATGACTATAAAATAACGTACGATATCACTGCTATGTTGAACAAAGACTCATTCATTAAATTCATGCACATGGCAGCATCAGTGAAAGGGACCGGTGCCGTACACAAATCACTCAACAGCACAACTCATTGAAAACTAGAATAACTACCAAGTTAGCTATCGCATTCAGATATCTAATTTACAAACATAGCACATTCTTACGTCACAAAGTTATTTGCGCGTTGCCAAACGCAACAGTAGGCCCAGTGTAATGGTTATAATTACACTTAAAACAATTTTGAATGAAAAAGCAGGTTATCATTTTTGCCAAGTGATCCTATTATTTTGGCTACGACCAAAAGTGGTTCCATATACGAAATATGAAACATAGAAGTAATTATTAATATTTTATCGGAAGCTCTCGCGACCCAAGGAAAAATGGCAAACGACCCCCACAGGGGTTGCGTCCCCAGGATGAAAACCACTGTTCTAAATATACTTGCACAAGACGCACAAGACGTTGGGGCCCAGAGTCTAAGGATACAAAGTCTTTCAAACGGATATGACGAGAACGTTAAGGCAATGTTTTTTTTTATTTATAACTTATTGGAATCACTTAAATTGACACCAACCTTGTTTACGCAAACTGAATTTTTTTCGCCAAAAGTTTGCAAGCTGGTGATGATACCGACAAAATATGAAAATATCTGCGGTAGCGTCACAGAAACTGTAGATGCGTTTTCGCATTTCAGTCTTTTTAGAAATTGTGCAACAAAGATATTTCAAGGTTGACTGATCACTGCTGACGCCACACAATCAGTCACGCGTGATATGTGTAGTATGCCTGCGAGTGTGAGCCCCCCCACTATCGAATGGATTCCCTCAGCCCCTAACTGTTTGTCACCAAGTTGGACGCTTCGGGTCAAGCTGTTGTGGCCTGTGTTTTTATTTGTGTGTGAAGGTGGAGAGCAGACGGTGTACTCGCCTGGCTGGAACTCATTATGCACATGGAGCTTTACCTTCTGCCGTGTGCGGAGAATGTCAAAAGTGGGAAGGTGTGTCTGCGCGTAATAGTGTATGAAAATTAATATGAAGCTGTCAGTTACAATTCACCTGTCCTAAGTCTGTCTTTGAACTATTTATCTAAAATTTATCTGTTGTTGCTTTAGTTGTTCATCACGTGACAAGTCATGCTTCGCTCACTTGCCACTTCACAGGTCATGCTTGGATTGACTGAACCTGAGCTTGAGAGCTGCTTGAGCATCGACAATCCACTGCATCGCCGCAAACTCTCGCTTGCGATTGAAGAGTTCCAAAATCCTTCGGTCACAATCACGTATGTTGTCATTTCAGATCAGTGGTTCCCAATGTGGGGTAAATCACCCAACCTTGATTTGGGTAACGGCTCGAACAAGTTTGGGAACCACTGTTTTAGACGAATGTCGATGTTTGATGGCGTTCATCTGGTGCTGGTGTTTCGTCTGATGCTGGTGTTTCATCTGATACTGGTGTTTCGTCTGGTGCTGGTGTTTCGTCTGATGCTGGTGTTTCGTCTGGTGCTGGTGTTTCGTGTGGTGCTGGTGTTTCATCTGGTGCTGGTGTTTCGTCTGGTGCTGGTGTTTTCATGTGGCGCTGGTGTTTTCATAAGCTTTGAAAACTGAAAATCCAGCCAAATGCGAATAAAAATGTTTCAACATTAAATAACGTATCCAGCCGATACCCGTAATGTTTTCAAACTACTTGATCCCTCCAGACCTTGTACTTGGGGATCCCATGGTATGGCCAGTAGTTGGTGGGCATGTGCTTGCTCATGACAGACTCATACACGCCGCCTCCGCACCTCACATCGGTGCAAGAAAGTTTAAGTTTCCAGCAGTTACTCGATCGTTTCTCCACAGGACCATGTCACCAGCCGGGCACCTCGACCATTGGTGGGTCTCTGAGCAATGGTTGATCGACGTCGGGCTCACTCAGTACGCGTCACGCTTCCGTGAGCATTTGATTGACGGACGGACCCTGGCATCGTTGACGAGGCGCGATCTAGAGCGCTATCTAGGGATGGAGGGGAAGAAGCAGCATCAGGAGAGTGCTCTGCGGGGGGTGCAGCTCCTTAGAATGATGGAATTCAATTTGGAGGTATGCGAAGACAACACCCTGGCTAGAAGTTGTGAGACAGAGGGATCTGTTCGACACATTGTTTGGTCATAATGATAGTAATTTGTAGTTAATTGCAGGATTTCGGCACCGATTTTGTAATTGCCAAAACATTTGGACCTGTCCGGCATATTGAAATTAGGTGATGCGGGTTAAGATTCTATTCTAAGCTTTGTGGTACACGAAGTCTGCCAACAAGTAGTTGCTGTCATTAAAAAGTTATAAGAACTGTTAAACGTGGAATGCATCACAAAGAAAAATATTCAACTTCTGTGTTGTTTCATAGTAATACGATCCTCGCTAACTTTCAGTTCTCTTGAGTTGTTGATAGCGGAGCTTGCTTAGCACTTGGTGTGGCAGGACCAGATACAATATTTCTGTCCAGTCCTGGAAATAGGGTCTTAGTTTATTTTCTGAGCAACAGCAGCCAGTTATGCTGCACAAAATAAGCTTAAAATTACCACTACAAGCCATTCTGGAAATAAACAAATGGTAAAAAGTGGCTTATGTGGAACAAGTCAACGACGCCTAAAACCAACCGACTGTGGTGCTTCCTAATTCGAGGCGAAACTAATCAATGTCCCATCAATAGAGTGAATGTGGGGTCAACAGAGTGAGTGTGGGGTCAACAGAGTGAGTGTGGGGTCAACAGAGTGAGTGTGGGGTCAACAGAGTGAGTGTGGGGTCAACAGAGTGAGTGTGGGGTCAACAGAGTG
>Ga0210059_1000851_pt1 | contig 42867 bp, 26 predicted proteins | sample Ectturendosymbi2_FD_188042 | JGI IMG/M metagenome (GOLD analysis project Ga0210059, IMG submission 188042) | Ecteinascidia turbinata endosymbiont from Florida, USA - Sample 2 (SPAdes) (version 2) | ecosystem: Host-associated > Tunicates > Ascidians > Unclassified | place: Key West, Florida... | reverse complement strand
TCTTTACACATGGTATAAACCAGGGGTGGGCAAACGTGTTCAAGGAAGAGTCATTTGCAGAAAACCAAAAACACCAGAGAGCTGCAAAACCAGTTTGTAGTGTCAATACAAATACGGTAAAGAATGCAAGTTTTACATTAAATGATGTACAGTAATTCTCACTATCAAGTTCTTGTTTGATTTTTTTGTCCCGGAAAATCTGGTGAGTACGTTGTTAAAGCTGTGCGAATTAATTCTCCCAAGTGTTCATTTTGCAGGATTGCACGATGGTTTAATTTTCCGAACGTCATTACAGATAAAAAAAGTCCACAGCAATATGCCGTGCTATACACAGGAATGAGTTATACACTGGTATTTCAAATTCTTGGTATTTATTTTCTGAAACTCTCGCCAAAAATTAAATGTAGAGTGGCACTGACTAACGTTTTTTGAGCCAGATTTTCTTGCATTTCGGTCAGTTTTCGTTCTACAGCAGACAAGTTTGTAACAAACGGTTGGCGAACTTGACAAGGATCACCGATACATTAACATTGAATGGCTTTAAAAGGAATTCCAGGCGTGGTTTTAACTCTTGGAAATGATCAAATATGGCTTGGAACCCCTCCAGTGGCCTTACAATTTATTTTAGTATTCTTCCACTTTGTCGTCGGCAATTGCCTCTGCGAAAAACATTCATCTTCGTTCTGACATTAGGAAAATGGCAAAATGTTTTTGACAATACGTGTCTTTGAAAATTTTTCTTTCTTCTGGGAACTTACGTAGCCTAACTTGCGATTTAGGTTCACTGTCGTTGTTATCAAATCGCGCAGACTCCCTGGTGACCATGAGTGTTCCCTCTAAGGTGCGCAACTGCGCAGAACCACCAGACCATTTGCGCAGTGAAATCTCTTTCTTGCGCACTTGCAACATTCCAAATTTGATATATGTACACCGCATGGCCCTGTCGAAACGTTTCACTGGTTGTACGTCTACAATCTCCATGGTTGTGAAATTGCATGCGCACTGAAACAAACATTTGCTCAATGTCAAATGTTCGTACAGGGAACACTACACTGCTGGTGACAATTTCACGAACTTGTGTAAACACATTGATGAATGAAACAAACGTCAAATATGAAGCAACAACTCTATAAATTTGAGATATTACTGTTCATCTAGAAGAGCCACACAAAATATGTCGGCGACCCGCAATTCGCCCACCATTGTTATAAACTATAAACATACCTGCCTTACCGCTATCAGCAGTCACTGTCTCACTGCATTACCTGCCAAGATATCTGCGTTCAATAGTTACACGCGGCAAAACGCCTACTACCATGACTTGAAATGCGTGAAATGCAAGCTCATAACTGTATGTTATCAAAACAGTGAACCTGACTCTTGTGCTGTGTGAATGTCATATCGGCAAACAACTGCCATTGCAAGTATTAACCCAACTAATTAGAATTAAACTGCTGATTTCACGTATTACAGAAACTTTTGCTTCTTATCCCAATTTCCAGGGGGGGGAAATGCCCGTTTTGCCCCCCCCCCGCGGACGCCTATGCCTTGGAGCAAGCTAGTCCTACGGCCAGGACCAATCCAATGGTCGTGCGTAAGCCACCGTCAACGAGAAATGTTTTCCGAATTTCTTTGGGTTGATGATCATGAGGCAGCTCACTGACGGTAATCAAAAACTGCTGAGAAACTTTGTTAGTAGTTCAGCCTCACAACAGCATGTTTGTATCTTGAGCATTCGCCACAGCTTATTTCATTTCCAACACTAGTGTCTGATACAAATCCGTTTCAGGTACCGGTAAAGGTCAAAATGGGAATCAGCATTTAGGAATTCGGTAATGGTCAAAATGGGAATCAGCATTTAGGAAATTCATTTCTACCACGAACATGTGTTGAACAGCTCCTTTATGTCCTTAAAAACTCATTATGAGGTCTATGTTGAGAGCAGAGATGAGTGGGTTTCAAATCATGATTGCATTCTAAATTTTTTCAGTGAAAGTGTGATTTAAACCCAGAAATCATTCTTACAAATAAATCCAATCCACCCAATCCCAAAACCAACTTAAAATTAAAGCTTTTGATTAAAGATCGACTACCATACGTGAGAGCAAAACAAAAGTTGATACAAATACTGAGAGCTTTACTACGTTCGAGGATCTAGTTTGTGTAGGGGGCAGAGTTCACCTTTTGACGTTTTTGATTCTGGCGTCAACGTCTGTTTTGTCTTCTCTCATATCTGAATATCAGTTTTAATTACTTTAACATCTTCAGGTGTTCCAGAACTTCATTCGTTAGTCACAACTCACAGTGGGATGGTTTCTTCCAGAACACAACACCTTGTTCCTCATATGTGTTGAATTTTCTTCCAGCCTATATGCACTCAGGTACAAATCAATCAAACGTAAGCTGGATACCGTGCTCAGAGGATGGAAGCAATAAGCTTGGTAAAAAGCAACGGTATATCTAACAGCTTTCCACAGTGACTTAGTAGTTGACACCGCTACGAATATCTACAATTCCCATCAGGAGTGAAAAGGCACACCTTTTCTAGTGTTCAACACCCAATGCTAGCGGTTCGATTAAAAAACGCTGTTTGCACAAATACGAAATTCTGAGCAGGTATACACTAGCTGGATGGCCACGACCAAATCAGCATCAATGTCCGTATTGCTGTAACGCTGTTCAATGCTTTTATAGAAGGTCCGCCTTGTAAGGTCGAAGTATCAGGAGATGTTTTTTTGCGCATTTTCAGATATTCTCAAAAACATGTTGAAGCATGGAAATTTGGTTCGTGGTAGGCACGATCTATTTGATTTAATTTGATGGTATCTTCTGTTGACGCACTCAGCAAACACTTTTCCAACAAAGGTACAAAGACATATGCCACGGTGAATGGAGTGCTCCTTCTCGAGTCCTGGGATGGTCACTCCAATTTGCTTGTTTGTTGGTGTCTTTCAAGACCTCCACGTCAGCAAACACACTCTGCTGATCCAGAAAATGTCTTCTCTGCTCGAGGCTTCAAGCACTTTAGATCGGATTTGATGACAGCATACTGCGTTTCCCAACTTTCAACGACTTGGCGATATTGAAAGGCCTTAGTGGGAAGTTTTCCTCCCCGAAATACACCTCTAGCGCGAGTGTGACCGATGGGGTAACAACAACAGATTCAGAAGATCTTTAGATTGCCCAAACCATCTGCCATTGATACCTGTCGCGTTGCATAGAAGAAGAAAATTTTACATTTAAAATCAAACAGGAACCGTTGGAAAAATCAAACACTTGTTCCACATAATCTTTGTACCAATGTCCTTGCAGAACCGCTATGCAGGAAAATGGAGATACCAATGTGAAGTGTTAGCAACACCATTGCAAAAGGCAACTTCTGATGTTATGTAGTCAAACATCACCATGCCGACCTATCTCAACCTTACACATATCGATGTCGTTTCTGGCATCTGCAGTAAAGATACCTAAAAAGATATTAGATTCGTTAGACCAAATCCCGTGAAGGGACGTGCTATATTTCAGAAATGTTTCAGTTTCAACATGCACCGTAGGGATTTGGAAGTACTTTCTGTCAAAAATAATATATACCATTGCATTGAAACGTTTGAGAAAAATGCATTTTTTGCTTTTTTGTTTGTTATTTCAGCCAGTTTGGATTAGTTTTTCAACATTGGGTAGAACGCTTACTGCCTGTACTGTGTTTTCAAAGTGATTTTTTAATTTGGAAGCCTTTCATGTAGTCCAGCTAAAAAAAACAAAACAATGGACGCTATTCATTTGGGTTACCAAACGTTCCAATTTTTCGGGACATGTCCCGATTTTTTGTGCTAAAATCCGCGTCCCGAAAAAAACGTTAAAAATTGACATAGACCCCGAATTTAGCTGTAGTGTATAGAGCAGGAGTGTCAAACTGATTTGGTGCCGCGGGCCATATTTACCCACTTAGATTTTACGCGGGCGAGATAATTTTACACATAATGATACAGTAAATCAGTTTTTTTTAAGGAAAATGTTAGGTACCTGGTATGGACCTGTAGGGACCCGATTTCTCCGATCCTAGGGACCCGATTTTCTCTGATTCTAAGGACCGATGATAATTTTCGCTGATTCTAGGGACCAGATTTTCAATTCTAGGGACCCGAATCGGGTCCCTAAAACACCTTAAGAAAAACCCTGGTATAATTGATATTTTCAAGTACTATTTATTCCTAGCACTGCGACTCGAAGAAACCTGGCATCCTTTGGCATTTACAAGCTTTGTTAATATCGGGTACCAAGGACTGTGCAATCACAATCACAACTTTTAACGTTGAGTTGAGATGTGCATCCGTCAACTGCGATCGAAATCGAGACTTATTTAAGTTCAAAGAGAACAATTGTTCGCAGGCGTAAGTAGTAGCAAACATTGACATGATCTTCGACGTCAGTACCTTTATTTGACGATAGGTTGGTCCAATGTATTGATAAAACGTTTTGATGTCGACATTTTCAGACTTTGCTTTAAGAACACTGTTGCACAGTAACTCAATTACCATTTGATATTTGTGTGGCACCTCTTCAGAATTGACAGAAAAAGGATTACTGCAAATAGCAAAATCGGTTTCCAGATCTTTGGAATCAGTAAATTTTTCCTCGAATGCGTTGGAACTTCTTCGAATTCTCATGTAGTCTACACGAACTCATGGTTTTGAACCGAAGAGGTTGTAACTCTTGGTTTACCTTAATTATTAAGTCGTAATGTCGCGTTATGACTACAAACAAAAAACGTAACTCTGCCATGACATAAAATTATACGTAACTCTGCCATGACATAAAATTATACGTAACTCTGTCAGATCTAATGCAAGTACAAAATTAGCATGACGTGGGCCACAAAACGAGGCATGGCGGGCTGGATTTGGCCCGCGGGCCACCAGTTTGACACTCCTGCAGAGAGTGTTTAGAGTAGACAGTCAAAAACGTTCTAAAATAGAAAACTAGCGCCGGACTCTGCGCAAAATTTCGCTAAAGTTAAGTTTGTGTTAAAGTGCTAAAGTTTCTGCTACAGGTTACCTTTGACCTTCATACTTGTAGGAATATAGGTGTAGTAGCATAATCACTTTGCAATACTTCGTTACTATTTCGATATTACGATTTTCTGTGGCATTCTTTCTATAACTGCATGTTGCTATATTATAGCAGCTATACCGTCGTCACCAAGGGAGAAGTTGGTTAATGTAAAGAAAAGATAAATATTGTTGTACAATCTGAGTTCTTTTGTATTAAGAAACTTTTAAGTGTTTGTAATTTGTGGGTTAAAACGAAGACATTAATCAAGTGACTCGAAATCTGTCAGATAGAACATAAGCTACAATGCCAAAAGTATCTATTGAGTACAGCGATAGGTGGTTATTGTGACTGTCGGGAATGCGCCCTGAATTTTGCCTATTCAGAAATGATAACTCTATATTCATCGGAATGCTCAGGGGATCAACGGAGCATCAGAGACATAGAAAGAAAAAACACCACCAATGTTTGGGCGTTTGACACCTAGACTGAGAAAAGGAGGGATGAAGCCAAAAACATTCTTGCAAAGATGACAGTAGTAGTGAAATTTCTTACCAATAAACTTCTGCCACGTGCATGCTTTAGCTGGAAAAACTTTTGGAAAGTCACTGCAGTTATTGCATGGATCAAGAATCAGGTTTTCCCTATATTAAGTCACAGTGAGGTCCTCATGTGCGCAAAAATTACATCATAAGATGCGGTCTGTAGTACCTTGTCCAAAACGTCTACGATTTTGATGAATTTCCATCGGCTAGTGAGTTATGACCAAAATGTGATTCTAAAATCGGTCCGTAAGGGTTTTAATGAGATTAAATAATCGGCACTGCTTGTCAGGTGGGTGTCTGATGCATGCGGGGATTCCGTGAATAAATCGCGGACTTTTCGAAGGAACCTCTCGATCTTGAGACCGTTCAATGCGCAGGTTGTAACCATTCTTCACATTCATTTTCGTGAATATAATTGTACCAGCTAAGCCATACAACAGACGGTGGCAAGCATTGTGCGACAGCTTTCGTGGGAAAATGGAGCACTATTAGAAGACTTACTGCGACATTTGTTCAAGGGAGGCTTTGTAAGCAAACTGCTACCCAGGCAGACAAGCGACAACCACTACACAGAAAACGAGAGGTCCGAGCTGTGCCGTCACTTTCCTCAGATGGGCAGCCGAAACTTTTGAGGCCTTTAATTACCACTTCTCCATAAAGAACGTGATTAATCTTTTTTATTCAAAAATATTTGTATTGCATGTCTGGTGGCATCAAAGACGCAACCACGAGGCAAACAGAATCTGTTGAAATCCCAAGTTTTGGGCAGATCTTCTGTGAGTTTACGGCTACTTCTGGACCTAAGTCTTCTGCCTTCGAAATTTTAAATTAGTTGCAACCTTTCTTGAGACTCTGTAAATATTGAAAAATATCCCGTGTAAAAAATGAAAATCATCGCTCAACTCGTAACTTTAAAATTACACTAGTTTCAAGGTTATTTTTCCTCGGGAATTGTACAAAGTACGTCGGTGCATTATGACGCAATCACTTAACTACGGTATGTTGAGAAAGTCCGGTAGTTAGATGGAACGTCATGAGCTAAAATTAATAGGCAATGCACGCTTTTCCACTACAAACGACGTTGTCCCACTTGTAAAGTTGAATCGACAGCAAAACACTGTGGAAAGCGGTCTGAAGCCAAACAAACTAAGAATATTAGCAACGAATGCTTCATAATTTACAATTTTGCAAACTGTTTGAAACACTCTGTGACACATTTCTGAGTCAGCCGCCCCATATTAGGAAGGTAGAACGCTAATAGACAAGTGCTTTTTGTTACCCCAGTCACAATATTACTCTTTCATCCTCTTCTTACTATTAGGGACAATATGATCTCATGCGAGTCTCAAAGATCAAGACAAATTTCAAGATACAGTAGAATATATCCCCATCAAATTTTAAGCAAAAAATAACCTGTTTTAGTAAGGTTGGGTTCTGAGTTACGATGCAGAAGTTGACAGAAATAGTCAACTCTGCCAAATAATTAATAAGATACAGTACCTTCAGGTCGAGAGTTTGCCAATAGCGATTTAGACTTGGCAAAAACAATGAAGCACACAACGCACCGAGCCCTGAACAATGCCGAATAATTCGCTTCACTTTACTGCTGCCCAATCAATCGATTTCTACGGTGACTGAGATTAGGGGCACGCACGCTGGTTTTGACGGCAACCGACCTTTGTGAGGATTCAGGATTGAACAAAAGCATTATTCAGGTCAGATCACACAAACAGAACAGTAACAATGTTTCTGAGTAGGTGACAGAGGACCCTGGGAACGGAAACAAAAGTTCCGAGCAAACTAACAGAAAGTCGTTAGTTAGTGCGTCGTTGTGGCAAGTAAGTGCTCTGCGGCAATGAATTGGCTGCTTTTTGTTCCAAATGGAAAGAAATGGACACGCAGTCCGGTTTTAACTTCGTAACTACTACTTATCAACAAAGCTTCAATAGAAAGTAGCATGCACATTTGAATAAGCAAGTGATGTACAAATACGAATCTACAGCAAAAAGCACCTGGATCGCAAAGCGCATAGTAAAACACATGCTAACACTAAAAATATATTTTCAGTCGTTTGAAAACTTGTATTTCACATATCTGCATGGATTTTTTCTCTTTTGAAAGGCTTATATCAGTTACCATTTGCTCACAACCAGTCATGTAATAGCCTGAGGCAAACAAGTGTGAATGAACACGTGAGCACACGAACCAGCACAAAAATGTCCTGTAGCAACAAGCACTGCGTGTCTAGAGTAAAAAATCTCTGACATCAGGCTCAAGCAGCTTGTCCTTCAAAAAATGTCCACTGAGCCTGATCGCCGGAATCAACTTTAGAAAAAAGCGAAATAACCAGATTAGGAAAAGTTCTGCTTCATTTTCTCGTATCTTCTTCTCGCAAACTAGATCCTACAGATCTAAACCTTAAAATGGCAAGGTAGTTCTATGAATCGCATATTAAGTGCAGAACACAGAGACAAATCTAGAGCTTGGTATGTACATAAACTAGTTGTTTACCTTTCCAGTAGTTTCCAATAGAGATGTCTTGCCCCAAGCTAGTGTAAAATACCTTGTACATGTCTTCTTTTACCGTTTTTGGCAAGATCTTGTTAACATATACCGTATCTAAAAAACACCAGCAGTTTTCTTTCACTTTTATGCACAAAAATCAACACACGGCCTGAAAAGACTTTGACCTACAAATGAGCCATAGAAACATATAGGCGGATAATTTGGAGTATGCAAATCCAAGCTACTTGGAATATGCAAATCCAATGTAAGACATCCCAGCTCATTCATCGCTTTCCAATTTCTCACGTACCCACTGCGATGTCGGCATGCAAGGTTAATAGGAAAAAAGGCTATGAAATGATCAACGGTGTTAATAATCTCGATAGTAAAGTGGTGACTATTGTCCACGACGATAAACATCTGTACAAGAGATATTGCCGCTTTCCGACATTGTAGAAAAGCATGTATGAAATTTTTTCTGAAACAGGTATACGCAGTTGTGAGTAAAAACTTGATAATATCGTGTGAAAAACGTTACTGGCATCGTTCGCCCTGTGACAATAAAGCTGGGTTGTGCAGGTGCGGAAATCTTTCTCGAGCTAGATGGTTTGATTTCGCGACGAATATCAATAATGTCAACGCACTGTTAGGGTGACGTCACGTCCATAAGGCTGTTTGGTGATAAAGAGCTTTTCGGTGACATTTGTTCAGCAACGCAGTAGCAAATTTAACCCCAGGTCTCAGAAAAGAAGTCTTCGGTCATTCACTAGTTTAACTTCATATCTGTAAATATTTTCTTTAACATGTTGTTATGAGGACTTCTGATAAGAGGACCGCCGACCGTTTGTATCTTAACCTTCAAGTACAAAACTTACAAACGTTATTTAGTTTTTGCAACAGCAGCTTCCAAATATCCTGCTTGCAAGCCTGAAGCAGTTCTTTCTGTATCACGTCTGAATCGAATCGATACGTGAATCGAATCGAATCGATACACTGTATTGTGTGACGTCTTCACTCCTACTCGCAAAGTGATAGACTTTAAACATGCATCGCAGTAACAAGGAATGCACAAACACATGAAAGAAGACGAGGATATATACGTGGCGGTAGTAGAGTGTATACGCTGTATGGCGCTAATACATTTACTTTGATGAAACACAAACTTACAAGACACACGCATGAATGGCGTTATGACGCCATCATGACTACTATAATGTAGTACTGCGATGACTTCCAAGTACATCGATTTGTGTAACGCATGAGGGAGTGGGAGGCTGCGAGGAATCAGGGGTCATCTAGGCTGCAGACCTCCCAAGCACGAAGCTGCTTGTAGTGTATAGGGAACAGTGTATAATAGTTAGTAAAAGTCTTTTGCTCTGGATATAAAATGTAATATGTGCAATGCGGTTATATGGTTTATTGAAGTATAATGCGTTGCAGGCAAGATGAAGCCACCAGAAGAAAATGGTTTAAAGTTGTTACATTTATCTTTTACTGTTTTCACACATTTAAAAACATTAGTGAATGCTAGGAAGGAAATGCGTCAGAGGTTATAGACTGGTGCAGCGCACTATAATGGTGTCACGAGATTAAAACAGGTTGAGAAATAGTAATGCAATCATGCATTGCGGAAAAGAACTCGATGTCAATGCATGCATGAGAGCGGAAATTCGCTTACTTTGTATCTATAGACTTAAGGCTCGCACACCGGCTTGACACGACCAGTTCTTGTGAACGCAACAAAAACCAAACGATGCAATATACAACGGAGACATGTCATGGTTTGACAGCCTCCACTGCAACAACGCTAAGTAATTAAATCAATCCACTTGACCTATGCACACCAATAAATAAGAACACAAAGCATGTTTCTAGTAGCCGAGTAATACATATTTTTTAAACTCTGTCGAAAAAAGTCCCGAACACGTTTTATTTCTTATTTTTGAAGGATTTCTTGACCAGATTTCTATTGCATTATATTTTATCATTGTAACACCTGAGTTTGAACGTGCTTTTGGTAAAGCAAATTGTCGAGTTTTGATTTGTCTTGTATTATACGGATGAATATCTATAATGAATTCAAAATACTTTTTAAACGTAACATTCAGCTGAGAGTTAGTATGTTTGCACATGAATTTGCTCACTTCAAGATTGAAATTTTTATACAGAGATCTTACGTTAAAATTTAGCAAGGAGACATCTTTTGACATCAACTTATCAACATGGCTCACAAAGTCAGTAGGTGTAGCATACTGCGAGAGAGGTAGCGATAGATCGCTATCAGAGTAGTTGTTGCATTGCTATATGTTAAGCATTCACAATCAGGAAACAATTGTGCATTGCAATGTTTACAGTCATTCATTTAGATTTAGGTGGGAAGCACATTTTTTGCATTGCTGCGCCAGCAGCCATGTATTCAGAACAGAAAGAGCATTCCAACATATAAAATTAGTACACTTACGTGTGCATTTTGCTCTGGCAGTTTGTTGTTCAAATGTAATTAGTCTCTTTCATTGAATGTTTGATTTCAGAAGTCACGAAAGGGAATACCTTTTCGCAGAGTTAGATGTTAAGTATTTTGCCACAGTCCATCTGTTTATAATCAATCTGATGCGCAAAGCAACAGCTCTGCAGCAAAACGGGCTGTCTACATTTGACTTTCACTTGACCAGAGCTTCAGCATTTGAGATATACAGAGTTAAATCGCACAACAACTTGAAATTGCGAGTTTAACGTTAGCGTATAATGAATATGACGATTCCTTCCGAAAAAGCCTTCCATGTTTACAGAAACAACGCTTTCACGTTGGCAAACATGGTTCTATTTCTAGTCAGGCCATGCTGAAGACTGGTCTTTGCAAACTCATGCTAGGCAATAACTAAATGGATGCAAACGAAACCTTCACGTTCGGTGCTTCTAACAATTCGCGGTCACTGCTGCATTCACGACGAAAACAGCTTCGTTGCCCACGGCAAAGAGGAGACGGGTAAATCGGGATACAGAGCGAGCACTGTTCCACACTTGGAGGCACAAAGCAAGCATACTTTCAATAAACAAAACGAAAGACAAAATTTTCTCGTCACTAAAGATGATAGTACTGTTTTCCAATGCGAAACAAACTGACAAAAATGCGCAATAAACTATTGGTCAACTAGTAAAGCATACTGTAGCTCTTTCAAGTCAACTACCAACTCAATTTCAAGAAGCACAACACAAGCCAGCATTAATGAAACGCTTCCAAACATGTCAGTCGTTCCAATTCAATAACAGAATCGTTAATATTTTGACGCATTTCTTATTTAACTGCGTGGGTAAGAAACTGTTCAGAAATGTTGCATTTTCTGACTAACGCAACAGAAAATTCGGTTTTACAACAGAATCACTATAATTTACAGTATCTATTTTGCTTTGCAAGTAGGCATTCTCAGATCTTTTCTTAAAATAAAATGGAATGTATGTCACAAGGAAGGTTATCACAATAACCTTCCCCGATGGTTTGTGATGTACGACTTCATAGTGTAAAAGCAACATCCGATGAATCAAGCAAAAACACGCCATTTAGTAGTTGGCAACACCAACGGTTATTCTTTGCGCGTTTGTGAGTAGTATCTGAATTACTGCGCTTCCCTGGACAAAAACGTCATTTTGAAGCAACATTTGCCATACTTGAAAAAACAGGAAAAAAAGGATGAAACTACCAGAAGTGACACAAGTACCAGAAAGGTAACAAAAAATCTAATTTTTCCTCGCAAAAAAGTTTTCGGTGATTTCATGCATAATTTGTGATGGAAAAATACTGGAGCTCAGCGAACCACAATGCGAAAATTTTGCAAAAAAACTGTAGAACGTAAACCACACTAACCGCCGTATTGACCGTTCTGTGGAGCTGAGAGGGAGATGAAGGAATCGACGTTGTGATGATCAGTGGTTTGAATAAGACCACGAGCAAGGAGCCCGCCTGAGCAAAAAATTATGCAGGCGTAACTTTGCCGAGCATGCGGTATGTAACGGTTTCAAGAAAGGCAAACGTTTGCAACATTGGCTTTTGAGCGGGGCAGCCTTCGTCAGTTACTGAAGACTTCTCTGCGAACTGACCTGCATGAAAGCGCAGACCTTAACACAAAACAGACATGTCTTAACACAAAACGACTAGTACCACAGTTTGCATGAATGCTAAAAGCAATTTTAAGAAAAATGCCTGTTTAGGATCGGAAAGAATCCGAGCACACCATGTTCAATAAACAAAATAAGAAATGAAATATAAAAATATGGCCGCGGAAGGCAAGCTGAATCTGAACTGGTTTGGTTTAGGGGTTTAGCAACAAGCAGGTCATATTTGAGACGCAACGAAATCTTAATGCTTTTCCAACTCTTGGTTGACACGTAATAAACGTGAATGGCAGACGAAGGTAATCTGAGCAGATATTCGTGAGATCAAGAAACAATGTGCGCAACCGGCTTCCTTGCAAAAAAAGGAAGCTAGCAAGATTCACTTCCACCCGCTACATATGCCTTTGTAAGTTTGGTTCATCATTTGAAGCGCACACCAATGTTGATGTTGACCACTATTTTGAAATATCTTAAAATACGGTTTGCTTGTGGTTAAATCGGAACTCAGCTCAAGTAGATTTTTGCAACCGAAACAGTGATACGAGTATGATCTAAGCGTGATGCATACAAGAGAGCATACTAGAGACTAAAAAGGCACACTAGAGATGTTGCGGACAGAAGATTTTGCCCGCTGCGCGTACTGTCCCAGCAGTTTCCGCCCGCACTGCCACCGCAATTGTTGTGAATGCTCCTGTCCTGACCGCGACAGAAGCTAGGGTGGAAGAGTTGCATGTGATTCGACAACATGTGTTTCATCGTTTTATTTTGTCGCTCCATGCATTCCTTTTAATCATTTTAAAGCATAAAACCATAGCCATCTTGCTAGTTGCTTTATAGTGGTTTGGTGCTAAAGGTCCATTCTGTTTGAAATAAGAAATAAATGTTTCCATACCCGTTGCAAACGACCAATAGCAGGTAATGCGCAATAGGTGTTAGGTTCTGTATTACCATATAAATCTAACCTGCATTTCAAGATGTATGATGTAATTACTCATTTATACGTAAGTATCCAATGCACTGATCCCATGTCCATACTATAGCAGAGAAATCAAAGAAACATGTGAAAAAAGCTGCACAGCTGGTTTCAAACCACACGAGACGTTTTTCTACGTTGGATGGCAGAGGTACGGGAGTCTTTTAATTGTTACCCTTTAAATCAGTGATTCGCAACGTGGTCCATGTGGATCACCGGTGGTCCAGCCTCAAATATCTAGTGGTCCCAAGACTTTTATCAAGGACTAAGATCGATCATGCCCCGAGTCCACTGACCTATGCACAACGAAGTTTCGACTGTTTGTTGATGAGGTATCAGCATAGCAAAGTGGTCCATCGGATATTTTTTAAGGTCCACAGGCCAAAAAAGGTTGAGAGCCACTGCTTTAAATTTATAACAGTGCTGCTGAGGTGTTTAGCAGTATAAATGAATTTATGCAGATTTGAAAAGCATAAATATTTCGTAATTGGTGTCCACCTTCGCGTACGAGCTGATGGACTTAAGCACTACTCAAACAGCAAGATTGATTATGCTGCAGGTTTTCACTGCCTGCAACATGCAGTGCCGAATGCCAGCACAGTCACGCCACAAGAGGGAAGAACATCAACAAACCCTACTGCGTATAGTGGACCACTGGCAACACTAAACGCAGGAATACACACAGTGCAAGAAGCAAAAAGTAAGATCCACGGCAATACATGTTGGCAAAAACAAGTTTTATCACTTCTAGTTTGTAAAAATTCGATATAAGGTCCTATAATTCTAAGTGGGATGTGGCAACTACATGGTGATAATTTTAATAACATATGCACGCGTGGAAATAAATCGAACGCGGCCTCGTACGCTACGTGCGTAGCTCACACCTCTAATGTATATACAGCTGTACGCTATATGGTGGATTGCAGTTCGACTTAATCACATCATGCTGTTTACCCTGCGAAAAACCGATTAAGTGGACGCCATCTGTTGATTTATTCATAACTTCCTCGGCAATTTTTCTGAATTCCTTCAGCTGTTCGTGCATTGCGAGAAAACTGAAATACTTGTCGAACAAATCAGGAATATGTACCTTCGTTCCAGGATGCGCCTGTACGAAGAAAAGCAAAGGATTTGTTTAGTCGAACTTTTGCCGAGATAAAAAATTCACCCACTTTAATTTTTTAGAATATAGGTATTTGCGAACAATAGATATTAACGGGGAACGATAAGACTATTAAACACATTGCGAAGTATGTAACATCGCTTGAGATTAGATAACTCATTCTGGACAGTATTGAAAGTAATGGAACAAGCTCACTTTTTGCGGTTTCTGACAGTGGCGGAACTCAAAAAAACACGATGGTATCACTACTGCTACATGAAAATCGCCAAGTCGCATCTGAGCAAAGGGATATATGTCTTCCACTACAGCTGTTTTACTAGGGCCCTTCAAATGCAGTGAGGTATCTCCGAAAATAATGCCCGGCTCTTCTTATCAGGGCATTATCGGAAAGTCGGAAGGATAAAAATGCCTATCAATATTTACCTGCACTTATCAAACCATAAAATATTCAGAAATTTTAAAAGTTGTGCTCATGCAAAAATTTCAACGGAACTTCATGTTTATGGAATATAAGCGCGCAACACCAATGGGCCCTTCCCGGTCCAGCATCTAGGTTTAAGATCACCAACCGAAGCGTAAAATTACAATCGATAAATTCAAAGACATTATTTCTTAAGACAATTAGGAGAAACGGAAAGGAATGCATAGCCCGCAACCATTACTTCAAAAATAAAATGGATTACTACATTTATAACTTCAAAAATAAAATGGATTACTATATTTATGCAAATCGATCTTCCCTCTACATTTGTGACACACTTTCCAGTACAACTGCCTAGGTCAGTGGTTCTCGAACTTTTTTCGTTGTGACGCCTTTGGAAAAGTTTGCTGGACTTGCGACGTACCAGCAACAAGATGTTACTAAATACACATCAAAGTTGTCTACATGTAATTGATGAAAGCACGAAAAAAACGACCCTGATATTTCGTTTGATCTGTATATTTGTTCAAATAAAAGTAAAGCACTGAGAACTTTCAGACACGTTTGCTATATCTTCCTTCCACAACGATAGCTTTTTAACGAAAACCGCAATTCTATCTGATGCGTCAAGCATATTTTTATCCGAATCTTCCATAGAAATATTGAATTTATTCAATTTAGCAAAGATACCACACAATTAAGTCAATTTACATAAAAATTTGTTTTAAGTTAAGCAATCAGCAAGTTGATCAATTTTATAACTGACTACTTTTGTCTACTAGCCTTTATTTGTCTGACGGAAAGGAAACTAAATTGTGCAATGCGTTTATTAGTAAACAGTGTTTGCTAAACAATTGCAGTTGCGTGGTCACGAGATACTAAATAGGCTATCTACTGTTAGCATGATCGCACTTGAACAATATTCTTTGTTAAAATTACAAAACTGCACTGAATTTTACTGTAATTAATTCAATGAATAAAACTGCACTGAGTTTACTTTTGTGCGACGCCCTCGCAAAATTTAAACGACGCGCAGTGTGAGAACCACGGGCCCAGGTTACGGTAGGCCTACATCTGGTAAGGTTTGCGCGATTACGATATGCAACATTACAAGTTTTGAAATGCAGCAGCACGTTCGGTCATGAAATGCAACTTTTACCGCCTCAATCAGTTTTTTCAAATCCATCATTTGTTCGGCACCGTCCAGAATTCCGTGTATGATAATGACAGGCTTATAAGAGTCACTTGAAAGCACTAACGAAAGTGCTGTAACTGACAGCAAGTGAAACCAAGCATTGTTTGTAATGGCTAGGCTCATGTTATATTATTGCAAACGGTGAGCCGCTTCAAAATATTACTGTAATTTTACACCTGCACATTCGAAAAACATTGATACGTTCGGAAAACATTGATGCAATCAAAACTGCACGTTCGAAAAACATTGATAGAGAATCAGCAGCAGGTGGCACAAGGTCCAACTTTAACACAATTTAAAAGTTTTACCATCGTCGGTTCGATATTCGAAGAACTTCCTACTCACTGAAGTCAAGCTGCCAACACAAAATCATAATCGGCAGCGGCTGGCAAAGCATTTTGTTTTTTAAAAAACATCTTCGTAAAGATGTCAGAAACAAAACTGCTACACTAGGGGTTCCCAAGTTGTGGTACGCGAAGGTCTTCCAGGTGGTACGCGAGTGACTTCCATTTTACAACAAAATCCTTGATTCACAGCTTTCAAGATTACGTATCGCATTTCGTTTCTAATAAATAAATTTTCCCGTAGCCTGCTACTCCTATTGCATGGTAACATTATGACTTCAGATTTGTTGTTAGCAAATCTACGTCACGCATCGACCGATTGGTAGAAAGTAAACAAAAACAAAAATTTAATCAAATTTAGTTGTGGTCTTTAGTTGTTATTTTAATGCAGGCCTACACAACTCAGAAAGGTCGAAGGGCCAAACTGATCAATGTAAATTTTCCGCGGGCCGCATAAGTCTGTTTCGTTGTAGTTTGGAAGAAACTCTGAAACGACAATTAATTATCCGAAGTTGTAAGCCACAAAAAAGGCGAAAGAAAATCGATCACGGTTTATTTCACAGGGAAACTAGTTTCGTGTTTGGCGCATAAAAACGCGAAACTAGTTTCCCTGTAAAATAAGCTGTGTTCGATTTACTTTGGCCATTTTTGTGGCTTCTTCTTGGTTGTTTGAGCCAGTTGTTACTATTCACTGCTTGGCCGCACTAGATCTCGGGGCAGGCTTTGAGCAGCCATTTATCGACTCATCATCCAGAACCTCAGGCCGTGTAGTCCATGTGGAGGTCGATGAATTGGACAGACAAGACAACATGGTGGACGGTTTGTTCTTCTGTGCCACGCTCACAGGCCGCAGAAGGGGCCATACTCCATTTGTGCAAGTAGGAGCGGGAACGTCCGACACCGGTGCGAAGGCGGTTATGCCGGACCCACGCAGTCCTTGGCAGGGCCAGTCCAGGAGGGTGAGTGCCGGTGTCGGGGTTAAAAGTACGGAGTCTCGTCGTGCTGCCCAACCACTCCACATTCCATATGTGATCCGCCCAGACCGCCCACTTCTGTTGTTGTTGTCAGATGAACTGATGAGTTGTTGTGCGGCGGGCATGGTTGCCAGATGAAAATTTCAATAAAAAGCCAAACAGTGCTAAAAAGAGGCAAGAAAAAGGCCAAACTGAATGCTTACAGGCCAGAAAAAACAAACTGTATTTGCGGTATCGTCATTCCTTTGTCACAAAAAACATCTAAATTACAAGAATATCAAAAATTTTTATCTTCGAAATTATGATTAAGTCTTGCTTAGCATTATACTGGAGCTCATTACTGATGCTTCTCTGACTTTTCATGGTTTGTGAGATTGCACACTATCGGTAAAATAGTGCGACCGTTTGCATGCTGATCTATCTGCAGCTTTCTGCACCCATACGGAAGTCATCTCCCATTCACTCCTATAGGACTAGAATCATTACAGCCCTTCCACTTCTCGACGTCACTGTCGCATTTGTATCGCTGAGACGCAGACCTGCCTGCAAGCGTTGAGCTTGCTTAGTGACTACAACACAATACACACTACACAGTGCAGTGAGTGCACGGATTTCCAGGGACTACGCAAAATATTACTAATATCAGAACTTGGACGTCGGTTTAATATACCATTTATGACAAAAATTTTGCAAATGTGTTGCTGAAAAAACAGGAATAGTAGTATTTTCCTTCATAGGAACCTATTCCTGGAGAAAAGGCCAAACAAACCAACTTGAGATGAAGCTAAAAAAAGGCCAAAAATCCAACTGAAATTTTTTAGGCCAACCAACTTGAAACGAGGCCAAATTTCTGAAATTTGGCCTAAAAAAGGCGAATCTAACAATCCTGGCGGCGGGTACAAATGGGTGTGTCGATTTGAGACGCCGTGCATTCCCACTCGGTATACAGGTGAGCAGTGGAGCAGATGTCCAGGCGCCATGACACGGCGTGCTAGAGAATGTGGGGCTCCTTTGCGATGAAGCTCAGCAGGTTGGGTGCCTGCAAGGATTGGAAGGTTGTCCGCTGGTGTAGGATGCAAGCATCCAGTCACAATACGCAAGGTGTCGTTGATGGCAGGGTCAATGAGCTGGTGTGTGAGCACTGCAGCACCAGACAGGAGCGCAGTACTCTGTTGTTGAGTGTACCAGGGCTGTGGTGGCTGTTCTCAACGTTGTTTCTCCAGCAACCCAGCTAGAGCCATCAAGCCACCTCAAAGAGTGCGACGCGTGATGTCAACTTTTTGCGAAGTGACTTGAAGTGTCGACGATACGTGAGCGACCTGTCCAGCGTTACTCCGAGGTATTTGCGTTCGGAGCATAAGGGCAGGGTTTCTTTGCTGTGGTTGACATTTAGCTCACGTTTAGCTTCCTTGTTGTTGAGGTGGAAGACTGTAGACACCGTCTTTGTGGTTATGAGCTTTAGCTTCCAGATCAGGAGGTATTCACTTACGGTTGCCATGTCTTTGCTAAGCACCCCTCCCACTGCATGACAGTCTCCATGAGCATGCATGATTGCTAGACCATCAGCGTGCGCATACTTCCGGGAGACGGTGGTTGGCAGGTTAGAGATGTAGATGTGGAAGAAAAGGGGTGCCAGGACGGATCCCTGTTGGACGTCGTTCGTGAGGCGTCGTTTGTTGCTTACAACTATGGAAAAACAGATACGTACCACAAGTTCTAATCATCGCAGAAGTATAGCAGACAGATTCCTCAGAAATTTGCTGCGAGGCTAGAGTTGGTTCTGTTGTTAATTATCCGAAATCGGAGTTTTGGAAGATTTTTTGCAATTGAGAAAGCTCTCACGGGCCGTATGTTGCACAGGCCTGTTTTAATGTATACTATTCTTCTATATAAACTATGATTCGATCAAATTAATTGTTCTTGAAGAAGTGGTACCTGTTGACAATACGGGGTGTCCAAGTGGTACGAGATCGTAAAAAGTTTGGGAACCCCTGTGCTACACCGACCATTTTGCTTGGACAAGCGTATCGTCGAAAAGTGGGCTGATAACTACCATCCAACAAGGCGGTGCTGAGATCTAATAAGCAATCTAATCAACGTTGTGCATCTTCATATAGCTACTTCATGCGCTCACTTCGAAGTTCAAATGCCGATGTTTTTCACAAGCCTTGAGTTTTCTCCCATGATTATATCATTCCTGTATAACGACAAAAAGCTTTTGACCTTATGCAATACTGTAGTTGATGGTGTGTTGTGTCAATGTTTGTCAGCAGGGCTGGCCCGAAACGGTTCTGCGCTCTAAGCAAGCTTCAGTTTTTACAAAATAATGCATTTTCAAATATCGGAACATGGAAACGAAGAAAAAGGCGGATTCTGTCCCCCTTAAAGGCTGCGCTCTAGGCGGCCGCCTAGCCCTAGTGGAAGGGCCGGCCCTGCTCTTCAGAATAGCCTGCACGTACTAACACCTACCATGTGGTATGTTATCACTTGTCATTTTTATGCGCTTATGTTCTCTGATTAACCCCTCTGACATGGACAATGATTCTGAGTCGAACACATAAAAAATACACACAGTATATATACATATATCAACGGCAAAAACAAAGTCGCAACGACATCCTCCACTCTCTCAAACACATGGCGTTTCGCAGAGATCATGTAAAGTGAGCAAACAAAATATAATAGTTTATTTTAGACACATGGTCCATATCATAGGCACAATTAAACAACGCAGGAGCACAAAAATAGTTAGCCATAACGCATTACAGACTGTGTTTGCACATGACCACACTGGTAGGAGCAAAACTTTTTAACAACACCCCAACTGTAGCGTCTTACACCCATCATTATACAAGGGATCCAGTGGTGTGAGAGAAATGAAGGTATTCTAACATTAAAAACTTTGAAGTAAACAGCTAACCGATAAAAATAAGTTATGCTCTTTGTTATTTGTGTCGTGTTGGATTTCATATGTATCAGTAGGAGCAAGAAATAACGAATTCTTTGAATTTACGTGGATAGGTTTTCGTTATAACGTCAGCAAAAGTCTGTAGAAGTGAAAACAAGTCTATTTTGCTATAATTTTAAACTACTGAATGAACTCATGCGCGATACCCTGCTTGTCGCACAGACATGGCAGATGCCATTACAAGCGTGTTATCGATTAGGTAGTGTACGTTTGCTTGTACTGTACCACAGGTATCTTGCTGATCTTTCGAATTCATGTTTATAATAACATTCTCACCCACCACCAGCTAGATTACATTCGGACTCTAGGTCATTCAATAATACGAACCTGGCTTATCTCAGGTATGCTACTACTGTACAGTATCATCAAAATAGGTAAGCACGCTCTACAAGGTCTGCACGTGGCTGACACACAAGGTGAGTTCAAGAGGCATAAACTAATGTTGGTTTGCTTATTATACAATTACAATCTTTGCTCAACTAATTATGTGCGCAGCAATGCTTTCGTTTAAAGCCTGATTGGTTGATTGTTGTAGGTTATCTCTAGGCCTACTTGAGCTAACTTCACACTTCCACCAAGAAATGTAGATCCTCACCAAAATAAGCTTGTCACCAGTTGTGCATATTAGGAAATTGCCTCACATGCCCTGTTTCTCTGCAATACCAGTTGAGCTAATCTGGTTGCTTCCTATCGGTACTTTCAAACCGCACACAAGCGGCCATCGACACTGCGTCACGGAAGCTCGTCATTTTCGGCGAGTTTGCTTTGCCCAGCCTACTTATGATGTTACGCAACACTGCACAAGTCACTGCCGATTGGCTGAAATTCGGGGCAGCTAGCAGTCATACGTCATGGTGGAATGCCAGCGGCGCAAGTCTTCCATACTCGCAAACACCGATGCGAAGGCTGCTAGTTGTCAGGCCCGTCGCCAGGATTTCGCAGTAAGAGGGGCACATTTTTAAATACAGTATTGGATGTATGCAGCAACCGGGGGACAAAACATGAAATGGGGAACATATTTTAAATGGGGGGCGGACACCACCGGCCACCGACGACCTGCAAGTTGTGCTGCTATCGTTGGCCCCTGGTGACAGAATTTTTGACCTACTGCAAAGCAATTCTGCTACACGATAAAACGAACTTAAATGCAGCTCGGGAGTAGTGTCATTTCCAGAGTAAAACGAGCAAGGAATCATCTGAAATGTTAGCAAATATTGTAACTAACGTCTATTATCTAATTGCGTAGAATGTAGATTTGTTTCTGAACTGCAACCATTTCTGACAGTTGTATTTAATCATTTTTGCATGTCGTAATTGTGCTCTTTCAATGTAAACAATCTGAAAGACTTGAAGCTGAAAAGCCTTTCAACACGGTCAGAAACGCGATTTGAAGGCTTATTTGCGTTAAACGCGCTCATTTTGAAACAACACGCAGTCGCTTGTGAAAAAAATTATTAAATTGGTGCGCAAGTTCCTGCTATAGTGAATTATCAACCTTAGACTTTCGCAAAAATGAAAAAGTTCATCTGGTGCTTTTTGATATTTTCTTGAGTGGAGGAAGTTTACCTACCAGGAAAAAACATACATGGGTGGCATTCGACGGAATCACGTTGAAAAACGAACTTGCATGCTCGCGACAGCGCTCTGAACTGCAATACCTCGACGCTCGCCGCCAAAGGTAGCGGTAGATCGGACGTAAAGTTTACAGCAGCCTGCATCGCAGCGCTTGCGAACGTTTGGCAGAAACTTTTCGTTTTTCTGGGAATAATAGATACAATTGGGCGGTATTTGCATCGTCCATCCTTAAACTTTTCTTTCTCAGCACCCCGCATCGTACATTTGCTAGTTTTTTTCAAAACGAAAACACTTTTAATGCAAATGCCCCGAATCTAAACGTTCCACTGGAGTTGGAACGATGGTCATTAGGCCTGTTTGAAATTTTGAAACAAAACTGCATATGCAGTGATGTTAGCCCCAGGGAATTTTGTTCAGGGATGCCAAACAAAGTTTGGACATACCTTAACCAGGGATGTCGAAACTTTGTTTCAAAAAGGGCAAAATCTGATCATGCGGAAAGGTCAGCGGGCCACCAGTCCTTCCGACAATTTTTTACCGTAAAACTTACACGCAAGTATGTCCAAGCATTTCGCCAGGAGTTTGAAGCAGAATCACTCCTTTGTGACGGCTTTCGTGCTCATATTTGCACTCACCACACCACAAAAAAACGGTGAGAAACCGACCAGAAGCGTAATCCAAGCTTCGGCGGGCCGTATACCACACAATCTGTAAGCAAAAGTGCGGGCCATGTGAAATGTGCCCGCAGGCCGCTATTTGGACATCTCTGATCCTAACCGTCTCATTCCCGTAACTCGATCAGAACATTTTAAATGTTTTTTTAATGCAACTCCGTTTACCGAAATTAACATTAGCATTTAACCGTAATCAGAACTGTCGCCAGGCAATGGAAAAGGATGTTCTCTGCAATTAGTGAGAGACGTTTCAGCTTGGTTGTAGTGCAACTCCCAACAATGTATCCACAGACAAAGCTTCGTTTTCATACGCAGACTAGACTGTTGCATCCCGAGTAAATTTCGCTGTAATAGAATAACTCTTGCTAACACAAGACAATGAACAGCAGAGGTTCAATTAACTGCAATTCCTGATTTGAGTCAGAAAATCACGAAAGCAGAGCGCTGGTTTAGTGTCATTTCTTAATTCAACCACAACCTTGCAATCGACATGATGAAATAACTACACCAGACGAGGAAACAGTTACCGTGCAAAAAAAACAGGCGAAGTCGAAAGGATATTCAGATTTAAAAATGCTTTCACAGCAAAACTTAACGTAGCAGACTATGAAAACGCATTACACTTTAAAAGCAACTGAGAAACAAGCACCAAACAATTTGAAAACAACGTTATGTGTACGAAACCGTTCATTTAAAGGAACAACTGACAAAACAACTCATCAAAAGCTAAAACTGAGAATCCATTGCACGGCAATTTGAGCCAATGCTCACCACCGCCACCCAATCATGCGCTCTGATAACTACCTTTGCGATGTCAGACTGAAGTGCGAAATTTTCAATAAAACATCTGGAACGCGTATCGTCATCGGAAACATAGGATACTATTTATCTGGATAAACGATTCACAAGCGTTATCACTAACGTGCATTGAGCGTGTATAAAGTTTTATCGTCGCGCAAGAATCACACATGACAATTTACAATTGCACAATAAAAAAAGAAAGTCGTCGAGGCAAGACATCTCTTTGGTTAGTGTTCAGCAAAAAATTTTGTCACAACCCCGTGCAATGTATGATTTGAAACTCGTGTTGTGTTGAAAATCAGGCTTTGCCACCAACAAGCCGTTGAAGTGAAAAAGGGCGAGTCAAACAGAACTACTACAAGGGTATGATCAACTTGGCATTTGTTGAAGAGATTGCTTGATGACCATGAAGTTTGTTTGGAAAAAATACGAAAAACGACCTTGGTAAAAGGTACGCCGGGACAGACAGATCCTGAGGAGAGAGGCTTTATGCCACGTTGTATCCCAAAGCTACACCTCTGACACAGTACCATCGCAGCTTAGGCACTTTTGCAGAACTTGCAACCTATTTTCAAGTCAATTCATTTTTTAAAATCCACTTTGACTTCAAGTGCCGGCTTTAGGCAAAAGCGGGCGAAACTTGCAGTTTGTGAAAGGCTTTGCATTAAAGTTCGATCTCGTCACTTCCTTTATCATCGTCTTCGTCACCAGAAATCCCCGTTTTCATTCGTCCCTTTGCACGATTTCCACCTGCTGATCAAACAAAGAGCAAAGATTGGAGAGTTTCCTTTCACTTCCACACATTTTCAGAAAAGTAACGCTGCAAGCAGGACGTTGGAGAAAACCTACAATGGAATTTGCAACAGTCGTAGAAAAATCCGCGGAGCTCTTGGCATGGTTGTACTTGTTTGTTTGTACGGTTACGCTACTGCCCTTAGCGGATACACCGACAGGAAGTGCATTGAAAACTCACATGTGAAAATCAATAATTATTACTCACACACATCTAAAATAACACGCGAAGCGTGGGTGATGAAATAACAACGCGTGCAGCAGAGAGAAGACGATCGCCTGAGAAGCTCCAAACCAAGCCTGCGAATGAGTTGCGGCCACTGAGTTGCCCATTCAGCAGTAGACCACACTTCGCCGCCCTTGGTAATTCCCAAGGAAAGGTACGGCCAAGTTCATGCACCCTTTTGCTGCCAATTAGTAATACGAACGCTGAAAAAATTGTTTGACTCGTATGCTTTCCGTGGATTAGCTTCCCCTCCTAGGTACGTGTTGCAAGCGCCTCGCTTGTTTATGGTTTACAGCAGCAAGACAAGGTCTTGAAACAATTATAAAAATCTCTTTTCGCGTTATGTAAAAAATGGAAGTGGAACAGCTTTCACAGAATCCCATGTAACCCATCACTGTTTTTCATCCAACAAACCTCTCAATTATGTATTTGCCGATGTTTTATATATTAAGGAAATTCTCTAAGCCAGGGGTTCCCTAACTTTCTCTGGCTCTGGCCATGTACCCCTTCAGCATTTGGATAGATGAGCATGTACCCCTAGACATGGGCGTCGGAAGGTTTTTTTTCCAGGGAGAGGCCAATAATGGATTTCTCAGGGGTGGGCCAAAAATATTTTCGCAGGGGAACCAGAAATAGCAAAATTACATTTTCACCACTCGAAACTTGGAAAACAATTCTTTTGCAAAAAATTGATGGGAAAATGTCTAATTTCAAAATCCTAGGGAGCCGTAGCCCCCCCTTACAAACACCCATGCTCCTAAAGCTTCTTTTGACAAAAAGGCTGAGGAAGATAACAAAAAATATATTTACCAATAAGCACATGATGATTTTGAAAATAATCATCACTGATATTTATTTTAATATTTTAATCTTTGAACCAGACACGAAGTACATAGAGCACAAGCACACACTATCTCCACAACACAGGTTGATTTGTTCGCTAATGTAACTCGTACAACACTAGCTTACAGATACTTTCTTAACATAGTTGTTCGCTAACTCGTAACACTTGGTACAATACTACATCCAAGAGTAGGACATGAAAAGCGCATGTTACAAGACAGAGTGCAACCCTGGCTAAGGCCTGGCGAAGTACCAATGCGTTGCGGTCTTCACAATTAATAGTGTAACCTCCGGGCACTCAGTCACAAAGTAAAACGCGGTTGTAGTGTTCAAAGAATAAGGACGAATATCGGTACAAGCAATCTGACTGCATCAAAGCGCGCAACCTTTATTGGACTTTTTTTGAGAAACAGGTACACATTTTTTCGCAATAAGGTCTCAAAGGCAGGAATGTTACATTGAACCTGATCGCTACTAATACTCGCTCACCACGGCAGGTTGTACAGAGCCCTGCAACAAAAATTATAGGCCACACGCAGTCTGCGGATGTATGTCTTCCTGAATCACACTATAATTGTGATGTATACATGGGACGTACAGAAGGAACGAAAAAGTACATTTTTCACTGCGTTCAAACCGGGAAAAAGAAGCTCGCAGCTTGTTTGCTGCATAATATTGATATCACAGTTGTTTCTGAATGTTTTTGTCAACTGAAAGCTCAATATCTAATATAATCCCCAAATATTTGTAGTGGGAAACATATTTTACTCTTTGTACACCCAGTGTTAGCAACGGGATGACCGTGCTTTTTGTGTTCTTAGCCTTAAACGTCATACAAACAGTTTTGGTACAGTTGAAAATAATTCTATGCGATTCTGCACCAGCTTGACACATATCTAGTATACTTTGCAACCCACGTACACTTGGACAAAACACAAATATCATCAGCAAACATCAAGTGGTTCAATAAGACTTTACCATTATAACACCCAGCTTTAATGTTGTTTATTTCAAGAGGTAAATCATCTAAATACACAGCAAACAAGCATGGACTCAATACCCCCCCTTGTCTAACCTCATTAGTAACATGAAACGGTTCAGACAAATTCAAATGTATAAATAAGTTGAAATGGATAATGTATAAACATATTTTTCCCTTCTATTGCTAACCTTAAATGTACCCCTCCAGAAAAGCAAATGTCCCCCAGTCTGGAACCCCTGAACCTGCTCTAAGTGATGCGGGATATTTTCTGACTACTTCTGTTTCATGTTGTTTCATGTTAAGTGACTGGTATAACAACACAGCAGACGAGCAGCGGTGGTAGATGATTAGGGAGCGGGCGGTATGGTTTCCAGCTGCGGATAAATGCATTAATACTCATTTCCGAATCGCTTTTCTATGCTTTCTAAACATGGAATTTTATTGCTGATTTACGATTCAACTTTAAAAAAAAACTTGTACTGATCAGAAAATGAGTCCAGCGCTTGTCCGAAAACAAAGCAGATCCAACTTTTTTATAAAAATGGTTCAGATATGAAGTTATCAGAGTCAAATCCAGATGGGAGGGAGTGAGATTTGGTGAAAAGACGCCACATTCCGAACTTGGCTGTTTGCGGCGATATCTTCGGAGGATCGAAATATGCGACTATTTTTTGAATTTTAAATAAAGTTTAGCTGAAATTCGTTTGTGCCGGTGGCTACTTAATTATATTCGAACGCACAAAGTTTGCTGGAACATTTCATGGAATGAAGCTGTTGTTGTATAACTACGTTGCGCCATAAAACGTAACAGGCGAATCTTTACTAAAAATGCATCCACAAATTCTTTTCTGCAGTCATTATAGGAAAAAAAACACGATAAGTTTATTTCAAAGACGACCTAACAGCAAACCCCATAAACGCGAATTTATTTAGTTATACTCCACGAAAATTACTGATCACAGATTATTTTACACAGTAACTTTCTACATCTGAACATTCCTAGCCGACAGTTTTATCACACAACACATCGCTATTTCATCACTCCACGCTTACCAGATCGAGATGGGTGTCCTCTAACTTTTCTAGAGACAGCAAAATCGTTTCTTTGACGAAATGACTTCCGGTGCATTGCTTAAAAAAAACAAAGAAAAACTTCATGTATAACAGCAGTAGTGATGTCCAATCCACCCTACCAAGAAATCGTGACAAAACCGTAAACTTCGCGGTTAGCAACAACTTTGGCGATAAGTCTTTGGTAAATTTCTTCCAAAACCTTGTCGCCGAATCGCTGTATTCTTAAAAACCCAGGGGTATCGCATGATCAACAGTAAAATACCGAAGGTGACAAGCTCATGTCAGAAATTCAGTTATACTCGAAACACTGACTTAAAATTAAGCGGCTTCGCGACCAAAAGAGGAAGCTGGTGAATCTAAAAATAAAACCAGCTTTTTTCTGTATTAACTGGAGTTTTGCGGAATCAAAAACAGCAGACAAGTTACAACATCCGCACTCGCTAGAAATGCACTGTTACATTTTTTCGATTTAGGAAATTTTATTTTGAATTTAAATCAACCAAATTTTGCAACAACACTCTTAAATATTTTCTAGACCTAGAGTCTACCCAGACGATTATAAAAAAATCAACTGCGCTGCTTGCGAAATGACAAGTAAAAGTGCTTTTGGTATTTAACTGCTGTTTGCCTTGTAAAGTACCAGCCACCTCGGGGTCTTAACTAGAGCGATATTCCTGACTTGCTCAGTTATCGCGTGTTGGATTGATCTACTTTAGGCGGTTCTTTAACACTGGTTCGAACATACCAGTCATAGACGTGCCGCTGAAACAGGTCCATCATAGTGATTGCATAAACAACAAAGTGTGTGATTAACATAGTGTCGGCGTGGTTGGTATTTTGGGGACAAGCACTAGCATTAGCCGATTTTCACTAACTCTGCACATTAAAACCGGCTGGAACCTTTAGTCTAAGCCAACGGTGCACAACCTGCGGCCTTCGATGATGAAATTTGCGGCCGTCCACATGTAATTTAAAAGATAAGATTTGGCGGCCGTGATGGCGTGTACTGAAGCAGAACAAACGCAAGGCAAGAAAATCAGTCGACACGGTGCGTAACAATCTGGGTGGTGATGTCACAAAGAGTTATAGAATGAATACGCAATGAAAAGTTTTCCTTTAATAAATTTTGCAAACTTTTCTTTTAATAAATTCGTTACAATGTTTGACATTTTATTACACTTTCAGGCACAAGTAAATGACATATACCGGACAAAACCTATTATTAATTAAACGTATTTCATAAATATGACTCGAACTCATTGGCGGCCGTACTTCATATACGGCCGGCAATAGCAAAAGGTTGTACATCCCTACTCTAAGCAAACGAAAACCTCACCTACTTCACATTACCTTTTTGGTACTTATAGGCTTAAGAAAGCGCAGCGATTCTATAGCAGCCTTTGCTCGTAAAACACACAGAGAATTACAAATACCTGGGGGTTTTGCGCCTCGTTTCACAGTGAAATCTCCCCACAGAGCTTCTCTCTTGACATTAAAATACTCGGTCGCCATCACTTCACAGTTGATTTGAATCATCGTCTGAGTGTCATCGTCGACGTAGGAATCTAAACGCACAAGTTCGTGAATTCAAGTGACAAAACACAGCGACTCAGCACGCAACGGATGTAAGTCCGACGGGAATATGAGAACATGAATTGAATATATAAGTGTCAATTCCTTGGTTTGTCTCCAAAAATATCACTGTGCACTTGACGTAAACTAGAAAGCTTGTTTTTGCGAAAAATTACATGCAGTAATTCTTGCAGTGACCAGGCTGACCTGTATACTAGGTGTGCCGGAAGCAGAAAATAAAAAAACTCCCTAGAAACCCTTTTAACATTGCATTGACAACTTCCAGCTAACCGTTAGGAGCAATTGTGGGAAGAACAATGGCCATCTTCGTATGACTTGATCTATTCCTTGTCATGGCTGGAAGAAGAATGTGATCCTGAAGAAAACAAAGGTGGACTTTCAAGCTCCCATACTTTTGCATGCCAACAAATCATAGCGTTTTACAACCAAAGATATTACTTGAGTGAAGCTGATCACATAGACTGTGTCGTTCTTCCGGTCGATAGCGTCCATGATTCGTTTAAGTCTGTCATCGCGTTTTTGATAGATAGCTACTCCGGTTTTGCTGCTGGAAAGCGACCTGCGAAATATCACACAACAGCTCAGTAATACGTCGCGATTTTCTTTTATATAATGGAAATAAAAGAAAGCAAGTGGAAATAAAAGAAAGCAAGTCTCGGTGGAAATTCTAATGGAAATAAAAGAAAGCAAGTCTCGGTTCAAGTTAGCACGAAGATTTAATGTGACAAGTTGGAGGAAATTTCATGTTTGAAGATTTTTCCTGAGTGCTTCTGCGGGCCACTGAAAACCCTGAGGGCCACATATGGCACGCAGGCGGCTAATTGCCCACCCCTCTTTTACATGAATACGAGAACTAGTCACTCAATAACGCAGAATTTCGTACAAGAGAAGATCTTCGAAGATAAGCGAACCACACGTGGAAACCACTACATGACTCTGCAGCACACAGTATCATTCTGTCACTTCGTTTTGCGTCTACATCTTGTGTTACGCCAGTTTCAGATAAGCTCTAGGATTGCTTAACAACAATCGCCACGATTCGAACAACAGTTTATTTCCCCGATGATCTTCACAAACCACAGCATACGCAGCCGAAGCTTTGAAAATGGAAATTTCAACCGTCTTCAGTGGACAAACAACTCAAAAGTCTTTACTACTGAAAAAACTTCCATTTCAGCATAAGTAACACAATTGGAAAAAAACAAACATCGGCTTCATCACGCCAATAACAACAACTTCTTAGAAGTGTCAAGCTCCTGTCAAAAACCATTCACCATACACGGCGACTACATGAAAAAAAAAACTACATCGCGCAGCACTGCCCTTCCGTGGTAAGTGGCGTGGAACGGAAATTGAAAGCGTGACGTGTCTGGCTGTGCTCAGTCGACCCGACCCTGCTGCCGCCTCAGCTACCTTCTTCCCGGGAGCAATAAAGATGTTTACAAAAAGGGTCACGCCAGTGTTTTTCAACCTTTTTGCTGCAGCGCAACCTTCGGCAAATGTTTGCGTTGCTCATGGAACCCTGGCAATGAATGGTGTTTGCGAATTTTGCCCCCCGGGCAGCTTTGGTCTGTTTCGGCGGAACCTCTGGCAGCCACTCGCGGAACTCTGAGGTTCCGCGGAACTCGGTTGAAGGACTGGGTTAAGCGATTTAAGTTGTTTAGGGGCAAACTTTGTTCCAAACGAGCGAATGTACTTTTGCAGTAAGAGAAGTTCGCCAACGTCATGTGCTCAGCGCTTCAACAGGGCAAGGGGGGGTATTCGGAAAAAAGCTTATCTGGGTAGACAAGTTGGGCGGGGCGATGTCTTTCAGAGGGAAAATCTCAATCGCCTCTGCAAGAAGTCAAGATCCACTGATCTGGTTTCGGCAAACCCTGGAAATAAACCACAGAGAAACAATAGACAATCAAAAAACTTGGTGGCAAAAATTTGGACTTTTTCTTTGGAAGTCGTAACTCGTAGAAGTAAACAATTTCAACGGTCATCATGAAATGCCAGCTGTAGTGCAAAACGAATTAAGCCCCATGTTACAGTCTACGTACAGATGGCTTGATCACCCACTGACAATTAACCTCGAATTTGTGATTTTTATTGTTACTTTTGTCGAGCAGCCTACTTACATTAACCAGGACGTTCGTGAAGAGAAATGGTTGAACAAAAATCAAAAGCTAATTAAAAGCATTTTCCTCATTACAAATAGAAGGTCTCAAAATAGCATTTCTCGTTTCACCGCTTTTGATTATCCTTGTTTCAAAACCTTGTTGCTTTGTTGCTCTTGATGTGTTTAGCTACTTGCAGGTGCTTTCTTACTGATCAAGACCTTGGGTGGTCATTTGTAAATACCCGTAGTTCTCAACGTTTTTTGGCCCGTGGACCATTTTTTCGAGCAATATGTATGATGGACCACTTTGCTATGCTGACATCTCATGGACAACCAGTCGAAACTGTACTGCACATAGGTCAGTGAACTCAGAAGCGTTTTATCGAGAATTTATGGATCTCTGTGGACCACTAAAAATTCCTGTGAGATTCACTGGTTTGTACCAATGCCCTCCAACCTGTGTGCCACGAGACAGTTCCAGACATGCCGCGAATTTTTCAAAACTCGACGATTTTGTTGAACCTATTGCATGCGACTAGCCATAATTCTTCGATATATGATCGGCAAGTCCGTTTTTTGTTCTTTTCTACGTGCAGCGGAACACGTTTCTTTACAGGTCTCCTGTGCAACGACAACCTATGCAATGATTGAGCGAAACTATTGTATAATAACGGGCAGTGGACGTATGAATCTGCAGCTCCGACCTGGATGCTGACAGCAATCTACAGTGCAGTCAGGAACAGCAAGCGTAAACTGCAGGCCAAATCTTACAAGAGTAAGCTTCTATTATTTACTTTTCTTTCATTAGCTTTGATGTGTCGCGTGAAGAAAACTGACTGAAAAGTATGCCGCGGCTTAGCAAAGGTTCGGAAACACTGTCTACACTGCTGAGCTTGATTGCTTGCTTGGTGTTTTCTACGCAATAATCACTTGTTTCCTAACAGTGGTAGATTGCGTATATCTGCACATTTCAGTTTAATTCATCAGAACTCAAGATGCGTTGGTGACGGCAAAATCGATTTCTTTAACAGCTGTGTATGCTGATTCTAGCTAGTGCTACACTAGAACAAGCAGGATTTCGATTAAATATACGAGCAACTAAAAATAGCTACTGAAAACCGAAAAGATCAATATATTGAAGCTTAAAAATACGGAGAGCTTCCCGAGAAACGTAGAGACGAGAATTTTCGACAATATGTACACTTACCGGTATTTCCCATTGCTGCGAACAGAGGATGGTTCTTTGTGGCTTTCATGAACGAACACCTGGACAAGTTAGGTGGACTGCGTAATTATTATCTTCGATACGTAAGTTAAATTTACTAAATCCAAATGAAATAAAATTCTGGAAACAAGCAAAGTAATCGGAAAAAGTTACAAAAAGTGTTAGTCAAACTTCAGTAACAAGAGCAGCACAACCTGCAATATCCCGCCTGGCCACACGGACAAATTTTGGCGATGCACTTACTTAAATACAACTGACCAGCATGAGTGAAAAACGGGGTAATCAGCATACCGGCAAACTGTGCAATCCTGTCGCCTCTTCCTCTATCGCATTTGGCTCATGATTAAACACAAACTGGAGCATACAATCAAGACAGTGACAGATTTTTAGCAGCGAAATGATTATTGTTACTGTTCGTTTGTCTAACAGGACAGAGCGCAGCGGCGCTTGCTTATCTTTTCTTGTCGAAACTCTCTTCCATGAGCACCAATTGTGGTAAAAACATATCCGCTGGAGATCCAAATGAAACTTTCAACACTTAGTAGACAGTTGTCTCCACCGAAATGTTCTCATGAAAGATACACTAAGCAACCATAACCGCTCTCACTTAACGGCACCAAGCATTCCAAATGGAAGGTCTTATGACCGGTCAAGATCGATTTGCGGTCAGGGCACATCCCAGCAGGGAAAAAAATGGGCTGCATCGGCTCGTTATTATTTACATTGCATCACTACCCTAGTTGCCATTAACCATTAAACCGCATCAATCCATCAAACTACACACGTTTTCAGAGGCGAAAGCAACAAGACATTAAGCAAGTCGACTAAGTATCCATGGAAGATTCGTATTCTTGTTTCCCCCGGCGTTCAACCGCGCGCCAGACCTTCAAATAAACTGCTTCCCACATATTTAGCTGATAGTCTCGGTCAAGTTTTTTTTGCTATTGTGCTCTTATTGCTTTGAGAGTGACAAAAATTTTCAGGTGAAATAAGTTGGCCACAACGTTTGTTGAGCACAATTTTCGGACCAAATCTACTTTAGATTCTTATGAAAATTAAGTGAAATGATCCGGACTGAATGCTACACAGTGCCATGCTGCGCATTGGTATTCATTTTTTCACTTTAGTGGCATGTCTGAAAAGATTCTTTATTTCTCAAGTTCACATGGCAACTAAATCTATCAAGCATTCAATTCATGACAGGACCACCCTCCCTTTTTCCGATTATCAATAGCAAAGATTGAAGCAGGCGATATCGCAGAGAAAGCATAACCACTATCCGATTCGTATTTCTTTCACACAAATATCGGCAAGGTCAGCAGTCGTGTAGCCGAGACAGAGGCCGTCATCGTATAACTAGAATCATACCACGTGTAACTCAAACACACAGCAGTCCAGTTTCATCGGAAAACTAGTTTCTTTACAAACCTTTTGTGAAGATTTCACATTCTGGCCAGAATTGTTTTCTTTGTTGCGCTTCTGTTCATTTTTGTGACGTTGTATCCACTGTTCAAGATCGTCGCTCACCCTGGCGAGCAAGAGACTGGGTTTAACCGCGTTCGACGTTTCAGGTGAACCACTACAGAAGGACAATGTCCGTTCAAAGACCCAAGAAATCCTATTCCCACAGCCACGGATACTTTGAAGGTCGTGATCTTACGATGCCGATCGAAATTTACAGATGTAAACAAAAGAATGGCACACATCTTATGAATTGCGATATATCCAACATTTAATTGGCGGAAGGTAAAAAAACACATGCTCCGAAATTCTTCTCAGATTCATTGAGAGGTTACGATCTGATGCAGAAAATCTTGCTGCGTTAATGAATACACTTCGTTACCGCCTGAGGCTGCTTGACCTGGCGACAGTTGGAGCCTACCTCGCTGATTCCGTTTCATTCAATTGCTCTGTGCTTTTCCCAGGCTGCTCACACGCCGCAAAACCCCTCTTGGCACCGGATGACGAAGTCTTCGCTCTTTTCACTGTTGGTGGGGGGTTCGGAGGCCCGAAGTTCTGAACGCGTGTCAAAAAACGACGAGGTTAGCATCATTTCATCAACAACATCCTATGCCTTGGATGCATGTTTAAGAAACTTTTCTTCCCAGCTAAAACTGTTTCCTATTTTCCTTGAATGTTTTCCTTGACAACGAACAAAAGAAACTAAACCATGGAAAGCAAACAACTGTTTCAAGCTCGTCTGCTGGTGATTAGTCAGAACACATCAAATGTTGACAAATAACACAGCAAACAGGCATTTCCGTCAAAGCACCGATTCCTTCGTGCATCGCTCTGTAACCTTTACCTTTACATCGAGAGCCATGGCGTTGTCTGGTGGAATAGCGTCTGCGCTCCGGTCAAAGGCAAGCGGAGCTGAAAATAAATTAGAAAATGACATGAGGCATAACGACTGGGTTCCTTGTGATTAACAGGTATGAATAGAACAATTACAATTTTTTCTCACGCCTCACAGAGGGGGGAGGCCTCAACGGGAATGGAAGCACTTGACAACTCGATTGACCTCATGGACAAGCATCATAGTACAGCAGAAAAGAAATAACGAAATCCATTTAATTGCTTGCAAATAAGTAAAAGTGCAAAGCTGCGCTTTCAAAACATATTTACAGTAACTGTAGCCTCACTTTAACATAAACCAGTGAACGTAGAACACATTGAAAACGTTGTGCGCAGCGTACTGTTGAACCATGCATGTGAGTTAGCTCCATACATCTTTCTACAGGAATCCCACTGACAGAGCAAATGAGAGAATAATCAACTCGCATAAGGCTGACTACAAGCACTTCACCATTCTCTGCGATGTAAATCAACCGAACAATCTGACATCACGAGTCAAAGACCCTGCAATCATTTGCTGGGTTGTGTGATTGATGAGGACACGTGAGCTTAAATGGATTTTAATGCACTGACATCGCGTACAACCGGATCGCAGAGGTACATTTAGAAAAAATTAATTGCGCGGCGTTTTTATGATGTGCACTGCACAGGTTTATTGTTAAGAAACATTGACTGCAATTGTCTGTTGATTGATGTCACACGTCTACCTGGGCAGACACACCCAGATCGCAAAAGCTTGCTTGAGACGCTGGTGGCTGGACCTGGTCGTTAAACATGTTACATGAAGTTACCTGCAGACGTCATATGAGGAAAAAAATGTGCAAAGAGCGTGTCCCACCTGCACCTGCATAAGCAATTCTTCGAGGAACTCCGTACGGGATGCGAATGCCAAGCTCCTCTTTAAGCTTTCTGCGCAACAATCGCTGTAGCGACAACGAGGACGAATCTTGCAGCAGCTCCTGGATTCTGCGATTTTGCAACACAACCAGAGAAGCTGATGAAGAGCTGGTTTTAATCTCAAGTTCATGAAACTCAGGTTTGCAGCTTAGCTGGCCATTAGGACACAATACCCAGCAAGAAAAGTAACAATCAGTCAAGACGAAGTGAAAAATGCATAAATGACAACGCATAGCGCTTAGTCCCACTGCTCACGTTTGAGGGCTGCGTTGCTTTATTGGACTCTTCGACGAATGCATCACAACAATAATGGGACTTGGTGCATCGAACGCACCAGTTGTTCACAGGGGATAAGTTAACTCCGTTGTTCTGCCCAGGGAAATACTTTTTTATCTTCAGGCCAAACCCAGCAGCAATTCTTGCTCATAATTTCACAATTTTTAAGCGTTTGTTGTCTGACACGATTGGAAGCACGACGCTCGTCATCTCGGCAGAGTAAATCGCGAATGAACTTTCGAAAAACTAATGGCTTGTGCATCACCTCTTCATTTCGTTACGAAACTTTTATTTTCCTTGTTTTATTTCCAATTACACATGGCCATTTTAGAGTTTCGAATCCGAAAAAAAGGGTTTTTCGCATTTGCAATAAGAGCAAGCAATGATTTGGTCATTGCAGTGACCAGATCATGAGAAGTGTGACGTATTTTTTAAGCTTGTAAATCCTGAGCGTGGCAACCAACCAATTTTTCGTCCAGGATTACATTTAACCAGAGCAAGTTAAATTATTTTTGAAATTGCACACCAACCTACACCGAAGATCATCACTAAAAATGTTGTTTTACAGCAGCAAAGTCTGCGAATCGCTACAGGGCGCATGAGAAATTAAAACTTACTTTCCAAAATGTCTCTTTTTGCAATCTTTTACCAAATCATCCACCCAAAATTGTTTGCCTTTCACTGGTTCTATTGCAAAGGATGATTTCGCCACAGAAAGATCAGGCTGCAGTGCATCAGCTTTATTCGCAGGTTTAGCAAACGTTTGCTCTTCATGTGACAGCAGCTGACGGCCGTGATAACCAGCCCGAACTGGTGCAGGCCAGTTTGAGCTATTCGCACCGTTCACGCCTTGATCAATTTTGCCATCCGAATTCTGGTTGGCCAAGAAACTGCAAAATTTCAAACAATATAACAACATGAGATGCAAACAGTGAAAGAAGCGTAACAACACGTAGAAAAGCTTGCTTATTTCGACATACGGTTAACAAAAATGTTAACTGCTTTACTTGCTGCTATCTATCGAAAGGAATCCTTTCACAGCCAAGAATCAGACACCAATATCTTAACACAGTGTATATTTCACGTACTGAGTAGGCACCGCCAGCTCTTGAGCAAATAAAATAGTATATACTTCTGTGCTACATTTATTATTCTAAATATAAATGCACAGAGTTCAATTCAAGTTAAAAAACTCTGATCATGTGTAAGGCCAACCATTTTGCAGAGCACTATAGTTATTCAGAGAAAGGCGCAGCAAGCCGAGCAGATTTTTTCCATGTGATTGGAAGACAAAACAAACAGGCGTTGAGGGTTCGTTCAGGCGCAGCTGAATGAGGGTCTCTGCTCCACTCACCTCAGAGGCTGGACGTTGAAAGCAACCATGCATACGAGCATGAGCAACGCGGCCGCCCTCCTTTGGTTGTTCGTAGGAAATGATGTGAGGATCCTCAGCTTAGCGTTCTGTTGACAAATCGCAACGACAGGATCATTACTTGCTATTTCCACCCAAACCGCACGTATACTACTCATATATGCGAATAGTATGAACGAAGTGCGGTTTTACCACTTGCCTTCAGCCTTTTTTGGTGCAGTTAGGTTCGGACAGGGCAAGGGGTGACTACGCTTGTGCAGATTCTTTTTCAAGTTTGCATATTTGCAAAGCAGCGCCAGCATTACCCCATCACTTACAAATAAAGCCCCTCATCACCGTCCATACTGCTGCTTTAACCATGCCATTGCTATCTGTAACTACCACACAGTTAGCATGAGAAAATTACAACGACTTATGGGTATCAAAGGCCTCTGGGTGAAGGTGATAAACCGTCTTCACCCTTCCCATATGTGGCTTTTTTAAGGAATGAGAAGGGAGTTGGTGACGCAAAAATTCTCGCACGCTTGGACATGGTGGCAAGCAACCGTCCATATGGGCTGCGGATTTGAACAAAACTTTGGCTCAAACGATATTTTTGTGTTTCTACAAAACACATAACACAACACGTTTTAAGCCAAACTTTTCCCCACACAGCTTGAAACACCGCTTGCTTTCGTGCATCAACCGCTTTTAAGAGACACTGTCTTATGAGTAACCAATTGTCACCTTCGTAAAGCCTGCGTTACATTGCAACCACTGCGCCATTTTTCAGCTTCGGTGCATATTTGGAGATTTTAAAAAATTGTATGAGCGTTTATTCCCTTTTTTTCAAGCTCACACAGCTGAATCATAGTTCATCCTTTAACGAATCTGTCGTTTCTTTTTACCCGTTAACTCAAAAATATTGCAACGCAAGCACCACATCTCACACTCAAATATCTTTCGGCAAATTCAGCAAAGAAAGACTGCTAACAATACCAACAGGACTGGACGGGTTGTTTCGCAATCTAGCGTGGGACGGGATTTAGAGGAAGGTATTGTTTGCTACGACAGTAAATTTAGCAAAAACAATAGTGCGAACTACAGACCATCTTAGCGGCACAAAAATGACAGTAGTTGAATACCATCGGATGCGTCAACTGTACCAAACTTACTTCTTCCTCAAGATCCGATATTCTTTTTCTTAATGCTATATTCTCTTCACGAAGTTGCACATTTTCTTGGATGCACTGCTGCATTCGATGCTCCAAAGAAGTGACATACTATAAAGCAGGAAGCATATGCTCTTATTGTATAGCTAACTCGATTTAGGCACGTTACTGTTAACCGCATCACAGTATAGGGATAAGTAACTAAACCTTCAGCATGGCTGGTTTCATAGCAGGCACCAGCGAAAAACTACGCAGAATATCACGGTAAGCGCGGCAGTGAACGTAGCTATGAAACGTTGCTACCTCGAAATTTCTGTAACCGCCTTCTTCGGAAGCACAAGTCAGTCGTGTGGAGTGGTGAAGGGTCTTGAGCAGCATTTATAGAAAAAACTAAGTTTGGAGAACAAAAAATTTCACAGTTTTTTTGTTCTCGTACTCAAGCACCACATCATACGTTGGTATCGATGGCAAAGACCTATTTTCATTCAGTTTGCTTGAAATACAGATCAAGCTCACTCAATACTGACCAGCGCACAACAATGCAACACACCTCTTTTTTCCTTTGTCGTGACTGGCAAGCTGACTCCCTGTTTTTGATCATCCGCTGCTGGCGCTTGGACAATATCGCCTGGAGATGATGTTAGCAACTTGTTCACTTGTAATCGACAACCCACAGAAAGTGATAATCTAACCCTTCAATCACTACCTAAAGCAGGATTGGTAGCAGTGTTGCCACTTCTGATGCAAAACATCAGATCTGATGTTTTGACATATATTTCTGATGTCTGATGTTTTGGCAACAGATCTGATGTTGACTGAGCTATTGTTTTTTTCCCAAATTTTCTGTACTTTCCGGATGAAAATAAGTTAGATTCATGATTTTTAGTGTCTTTCATCAATTTCTCGCCCTCAGTGTATGTTTGGTAATCATTCCAAACTGTAGCTCTTTTCATAGCGTTGGGAATAACATTACACGTTACTCGTAAATAACCGACTTTTCCATTTAATGACGATACTTCTCTCTGTTTCGGATTCAACGAGAGTTACCGCACTTTGTTAGGTATTGGTAATAGAAGCATCTAGCTTATGTTAAACTGCAATGTAAAAATCTGATGTTATCTGATGTTGAAAAAGGCAACAATCTGATGTTAACATGATTGACCCCAGTGGCAACACTGACTGGTAACAGTACACTCAAGCCTCAAAGAAAAGCTATATTGCACAGTGCATGACACTGTCTTGGCACGTTGCTCTGACTTTCCTTCACCGTCGCTTCGGAATATTGTTAGAGATTTCAGCAGCACATCCAAAATTTGAAACTTACAGCGTCGATTATGCCGTTTGAGATGCCATCGATCAGGCTGAGTTCACTGCTGACGATGCTGGGAGGGCTGAGCAGCTCGTCCATGTTCACAGCCGGTATAATCGGTTTCTTGGGACCAGGCACCGAACACATCAATGGTTTTGGCGTTTTCGAATTCTTGTTACTCTTTGTAAAATCTATTTTTTACAGGATCAAACCGAATACAAGCATAAGGAAAATTAAAGATAATTTTTGAGCAACCACGGGTTTCATTTCTTTTTAAACACAAAGTCCAGCAAAACTTTTCAATAAAGATTCAAAAAAGGAATATTACCCTTTAAGGCAAATATAGGATGAGAATGGACAGCTTACATTACTCGCAATTCAGACAGTTTCTCTGATCATACGCAAGACGAACATATGGCCCAAAGCGACCTCAAACTTAACTGCTCGGGAGTACAGAAAGTTTTGGAAATTGCGAATGTTACAAAAATGTAAGGATACTGTTTTGAATATCTTTCTTTAATGACAAAAGTAAAAGACAAGTTCTTCAACTCAACGGGAATTGGCTACAAGTAAGTAATTAATACTATTTTTCCACCACCAAATTTCTAGGTCGAAGTTAAACCCATTGTCTCAACTTACAACTCTTTGACTAGGAAAATGAACACGCAACTCTTATCCCCTGGCCTGTTTTAACAACTAGTGGCCACTCACTGCATAATGAAACATACAAGATAGTTACTGCTAGTGTGTGTCAAAATTCAGATTTCAATCACAACCCACATTTCCCTCTATACTTTAATGAAGAGCCCGATGCAAAATAACAACGGTGAGAAGCGTAAGAAAGCATGCGTGGGAAATGCTGCCTAATATCCCGCAAACACTAGCGCATTGTGCAATACCATTGCGGTTTCACACAAAGACTGTATCAAATAATAATGAACCTTCAATGTTAGGAAGCGCAAAAAGTTTTGTTTTTGATTTCTGATGGTATCGCAATGCAGCCAGAAACAGCGATGATGCATTCCTCTTACTAATGTATTTTGCGCAAATACATCAGGCCAGGGCTGGATTGACCCAGTAATGCTCAGCGTATGATTATTATTCACATGCAAAAGTGACCTTCTTAAAAGTCACATAAATACAAACTAAAAACGTTTCACTATCATATGTGGTTGGTATGTTATTACCTAGAGGCGGTTTATTATCCATGAGGAACTGAGGTTTCTGAAGTGACAACATGTTTGTAAAATTTTCACAATAAGTAGGCTTTGAAAAATGAAAATTTTAGAGGTAAGTACTGACCAGTGAGGTTTTTTGCCCAGAACATATCTTTAATACATGAATTAGCCTGTGGTTATGTTTGCTAGTATAGTAGGCATCCTCTTACTACCCAAGGTTTTCTTCTAGCATATTTTTTCATATTTTCAATGAGAAATACTCATTACACAGTGTATGAAATATGATACGTTGGGCAGTAACGGGCGCCTCGTGAGAAATTCAGAGGATACACCAGGATTTCCAAAATTGTGCTTTTCAAAAAAAATTTTAAGAGTGGTAAGAAAAAGGTGTTGAGTTACAGAGATGTAGTGAGTCATAACCATTGGGTCTGGTCAATAATAGTCTGCACGGTATTTTAACCTTGCTTTGCAAGATCAGTAGTGGTGTTAGGGCTATGGACAGGGTAATATTACCCAACCTTACTCTCCCCTATCCTTGACCTTACTTTTGACAATGATGTACTTGGTAAAAGTATTGATTTGAATATTCTAGACCAGACCCCAATTGATTCGAAGTTTTATAATCATTTTTTGCTACACCAGGGTCTCCATGCTACGGGCCGCGGACCAAATCCGGCCCGCGAAGCCATCTGGTCAATAATGAAAAAATAATATTTACGAAAATCTTATTGATGTGGTGCAATCTAACATATCCCGAAACAATCACATCACGTAAGATGCCGGTTCTGGAACTGTTGTGTAATAGCTTATGTGGCCCTCGAACAAAAAAGATTGGAGGCCCCTGTGGACAGCTTATGTGTGATAAATAGGGCAAGTTTTTCCAATAAAGTAAATTTTTTGGTAGTAAGCTTGAATGACGTGATTTTTTGCAAGAACTCTGGATAGAAAGAGTAAGCTTCATATTCTTAATTTGATAGGTCAATAAAAAGTCAATTTTTTACCATTAGGTCAATATTCTTTTTACAGGGAAATAAAGCCAATTTTTTATAATTATCAGTTATTCGTCAAATTTTGTTTAGTATTCGTGAGAAAAAGTGAGAAAATGTACAACATTATATGATTTTACACTAATTCGCCCACCTGCTGATTAGCTTGAAGTGTTATGTCGCAAGACTTAAGACATATTTGGCAATAGCACATAGACTTGTGTCGCAAGTTTCGTTGAGAATGTGTGTTTCCGTTCAATAAATGTTCGTTTTAATATAAAATCTCAATAAATTCTCAAGAAATATAATTTATTCAGTCTAAATTTTGTAAGGTCAATAAAGTCAATTTCTTGAATTTTTAAGCCAATTTTTTAGTTTTTAGGTCAATAAAGGTTGCCCTAGTGATAAGTAAATCAGTGGACTGGAAGACAGTGACCCATAGCAGCACGAATCGTGTGATGTGAACACTATATCATGGGACTAACACATTGCTAACAGACTAGCCTTCTATCTGCTGGTTACTGCTTCACTAAACTTAGCCTGGAAGAGGTGCTTGCTGCTCAGTTGAAGATGCAAAAAATCAGTTTGGGGAGGTTGAATAACAAGAACCAAGTCACAATGATAACAACTCTCTAAAACATGGAGTTGTTTGAAGTCGGGAAGTGGAATTATTGGAAAAGAAAAGAGAAAAACAGTTGATGCCACTCAACCAAGCCGCATCAGAAGACGGTAGGAACTGATCTTTTTGATCAGTTGACAGGTCTGTACAGCATTTGGATCCAATCAAGGATGTGGTTTTGACCATTGTTTAGATTCTGCCTAAAAGGCAACATCGCAAATCTGTGATTATTATTATACAGATGTGTTGACTGAACGATTTCGCTGTTGGTTTTCACAAGACGGACTGTGATTCTTTGCTGGCAGGACCTAGTGTTGGAGCAAGAAGAGGTGTTCGTGCCCAAACAAAAATGTTCAAAAATGCTCTTTACATTGGAAGATTAGATGGAAAAGATCGTATTGTGGACAAAAAAATGCACAGACACTCAAGGACTGTGTGTTGCATGTGGTAAATTCGTTTGCATAAAATGCAATGTGGGTCTTCACCCAGACAGTTGTGGCCTAGAGCAGTGATTTTCAACCGGTGTTCCGCGGAAAACTAGTGTTCCGTGAAAGATCGTCAGGTGTTCCGCAGGAAATTTGATAAGTTTGACTAGTGTTCCATCGAACACCGGTCGAAAATCACTAGTTTA
>Ga0210059_1000850_pt1 | contig 42874 bp, 27 predicted proteins | sample Ectturendosymbi2_FD_188042 | JGI IMG/M metagenome (GOLD analysis project Ga0210059, IMG submission 188042) | Ecteinascidia turbinata endosymbiont from Florida, USA - Sample 2 (SPAdes) (version 2) | ecosystem: Host-associated > Tunicates > Ascidians > Unclassified | place: Key West, Florida... | reverse complement strand
CATTGAATCCAGCTGAATTGGTCGAAATAATTCTCTTCGGACACCTTAAACTTTCTAAAATTCCGTCATTGCGCTTGTTTAGACAAACGTGTTTGTTTTTGTCCAGAAATACACCCTTTTAATATGAACTCGTTTTCTGTTTTTACTGTTTCATTTGTGTGTATGTGTGTCATTTTTTTTTTCTGTGTTTTTGCGTTGCCAATGAGCTCTTCAGGCCTTGGCCTGCCTTCATTGGCTGTTTGTCAATAAATTTAAATTCAACAAGCTTTTAGCACCGTCTGGATATCGTTCTACAGATCTGGTCGTTCTACAGGTTTGATGGGTTAAAAATCGATTTGGTGAACCTGGTTGCGTCGTTCTTGAAACACGATGCCACAGTCACTCGAAATGCTGCACCATTAGAAAATTAAAACCACTTTTCTGAAAGTTGCATGTGGCTCCCAAGCACCTTTTTTGCGGCTCTCATCAGTCTTTCAATAAAACCAGTGGCGTAGCCAGCCAAAAATAGGGGATCAAAAGAATTGGGGAGAAAACTGTTAACACTATTTTGTTTGGGATACCGCCTCTCAAAGCACAAAACGACTATATGTTCTAAAAATTTGGGGAGAATGGCCCCATAGGCCCCCCTAGCTATGCCTGTGAATAAAACCACTAATATTTTGTGTAACGAAACACTGGCTTATACTGTGTAGGAGCCGCAGGCATGCCGTGATTACTCAACTTGAGAGTTGGAATTGCTCAACCCTGCTGTACGAGTTACGTACAATCTTGCCATAACACGTGCGTTAGAGATTTTTAAAATTTGTTATCCATAGATTATCTTTAATTGGTGTCTAGAAGTTTCTCAATGGTCTACAAACCACGATTTGGTTTGTTGTTAAAAACCATGTTACGATTTTCTGTATGTCGGCAATTGTTGCAAAGCTTTATGTAAATGGTCCATATTACTTAAATAATTTGTGTAAAATTCTAATGTAGTAAAAAATTCCGTGTAAATTGAATAGTGCCCACAAAATACAAATTTCAAAAACCCGTTAAGGGTTAGGTGTGAGACTTTTCTACTTCGCGATTAAGATTTGCCGCTTCAATCAGTTTTGTACTCCCTCAGTTTTTGTGTACCAAGCGGTAACATGGTACACTGCGGCGATGCAACTGTATACACATTGAATGTGAATTGATGCCAGTAGGCTGAATCAATGCAAGTTGATCTACATTTTACGCAGCGATAGTTCAGGCTCTTGAGTGCAAAGTTTTCAAGAAAACAATTTTTTTTTGCAACGTCATAAAGGGGTGATTGTCTTCAACTTGTGGCCCATGACAAATTTCGACAAGCTTCTTAGGAAATTTACATTTTTTCAACCCTGGTGTTACAATAATATCATTTGACTGCACCTGCTTTCTAAGCATAAGAACTAGAAATTAGGTGTTGGACTTGACTTGGCCAGTAGTTGATATTTTTATGTTGATGTATTTAAACTATGTTTGTTAGCCACAAAATGGACGGTTATATTTTTAAAGTGATGGAGGAAAAGAAAAAAATTCTCAAAGTTGTGAGGAAGCCTGATCTTCATTATATCAAATATGAGTTGATAAAGGCAGAAAATGACATCGAGCGAAAAGCACAAGGTGTTGATCAGTGATGGCATCTCTAGACTTATTCTTGAGACTAGAGATCGGCCGATATGGCTTTGTTTAGGCCGACACTGATATATCAGCCGATATCGATATTTCCAAAATTTTTAAGTCTTGTAAAGTCAGTAATTTTAAGCTAGAATTTTTGAAATTGCAGCAATTTCAATACTTGATTAGCCTAACTTGTTAGCATAGTATACACTGTTTACAATGAATAAACACAGTGCCATGAATAAAAAAATAATGTTAAAATAACAAAGCAATAAGAACAGAACACTGAATGTAAGAGAACTGCGGTGTTTAAACCTGAAAAAGCAAAAACAGTGCTTGAAAGTTGAAAGATGCTGAACAATGAAAAGGAAGTACAAAATGGAGCATCAAGTTAAGGAGGTTAAAATGGTGCAACACTGTGTCCAATCAACCATTGCCAAAAATGAAAATATTTCCAAAACAGCAGTCCTTTTTTGTTGTTTGATAGTATGCTTGTTAACAGTTACTGTACTGCATAAATCTTGTAAAATTTTGTTTTTGTATATATTTCACAAATCAACCTTTCAGACTCTTCTGCAACTCAGTGGGTTTTCAATTTGAAAAGTCAATCCAAGTTGTAAAGAACCAAATTTAGAATTATGATGTAATGTAACATTAACTAACTGCATGTCCTTAAAGAAAAGCTAGTTCCATTAGTTACTGCAACTGAAATACTGGCATTGGTATGAAATGAAATACCTCAACTGATTTGTTAATTCTCAGTAGTTCCATATCAACAGTTTAAGCACCAAGTAGCCTGACAGTGAGTTAGCCGGTCATCTACAGCACTAGGCTATAACCGATTACCGCCCCTCTGCCAGAAGTAAATTCCATAAGAACAAGTCACCATAACAATAGCTAAGATGCACATGTGCGCATTATGCATCCGATGATAGTGCAATAATGCCGCAGTAGTTCTGATACAATTGCAAACAATGCGCTTTTAACTTCCGTAAGTTGCGTTGTTGCAAACACTGCTTTTGTTAGTCATGTTTAACAAACGGACAACAGCAATTGTGATGCAACAATGAACGCTGACTACCTCACTGCTATCGAACTGAACAACAAATCATCGCTTCAAAGTATTTGTGAAATGTTGGAGCAGCACTCCCGTAGCTTGTGTGCCTCATGCACAAACGCTGGTTTCACGTTTGCAACAGCTTGGATTGTGAGATCACAATTATCAATATGCCTCGTGGACACTGTCGATTAAGTTAACCCGCAAACATGATGTTTTAGCTTGCGTACAGTATAAACCCGTGCGCTTATGGCCTGATGCATGAAGTTAAGAAAAGCAAATCCTTTAGTTGTCGTCACTAATGAGTAACGATTGCAGTTGTAATCATATTCATAACGCCATAAATGTTGCTTAATACAACGCAATTCATTTTTCATGCAAGCTTTTTTAAATTAATATGTGCTAAACTAGTCATCGATTGGACTTTAGCACCTCAAGTCAAACTTTTTGTGCTGCCAAAACTTCCGAAAGTACAGCGGGAGTTTATTAGTACACAACAACTGCACGTGGTGGCTTCAAGCATTGCGAAACTTCCCGATGATGCTTTTGTTTCGGCTGCGACAGCCGACGCGTGCTCCATGATTAATCTTGTCTGTTTGTTTATGAAACCGTACCTGCTAGTGTTGTAAGATAACTGTCCTGACTTGCTTCGTTGTGCTTTCTTGCACAAATTGTCTGGATACGTGAGGAATATAACAGCGTTTTGTCAACTCCTATTGAGGGCGATAATATCAGCCGTTTTGGCCAATACCGATATATCGGTAAAACCCAAATATCGGTCGATCTCTACTCAAGACCTATTTTTGTGAGTCTTGGTCTTGAAGGTTTCAGGTTTTGGCTTGGTCTCAGCCTATCGTCTTGAGACTTTGAATATCGCAAAGATATGGCTTAGTAAAACTTCTATAATTCAACAAGTTTTTTGTTTGTTGTATTTGCAAGTGAGAAACAACCAAAACAGGTTGGAAAAATGCTAGAAATTCGGAAAACCTCAACTTGGAAATGATTATGACATTTTTTTGAAAAACTTTAGCAAAATCCACAAATTTTGAAGTCTCGGTCTCAAATTTCAAGCCTCGAGTCTTCGAATTTGATGAAGTGTAGGTCTCGAAGTTTTAGGCAGATCTTGGTCTCGAAGGTTGTGGACTCGTCTACATCACTGATGTTGAGTGTACAAAAATATTGTCGAATGAGTCAATGAAACGATTGGAGCTTGAGAGACATCAAAATGTTCACAACCCACAAGTCACAATCCACAGAACCCGAAATAATAAGAGGGAGAGATGGTCTACAGGCACAGCAGCAAGTCATGAATTCATATACTGCTCAATCAAAGTCAGCATTAAAAGCTAGCTATGTGGTGGCTGCTGGACGTGTTGCTTGTAGCAGGAAAGCATTCACAGTTGTGGAAGAACTTATTCTTCTATGTTGCCAGTGCTATCGATTTGTGCCGGGAAGTTATTGGAGAAGCAGCTGCTTCAAAACTTGAATTAGCATCACCATTCAATAACATGATTACAAGAATAATATTATTACTGACATGAGTGATAATATAAAATGTCATCTGTTGGAAAGAATCAAATCCAGTCCTTACTATTCCATGCAGTTGGATGAATCTACTGACGTTACCGTGTAGCTTCATTGCTTGTATTTGTAATGTGCTGTACTGATGGCAAGGTTCGTAACGACTTACTTTTTGCAAAGGGCTTTCCACAAGAACAACAGTCGGTAAGGTAATTCATTATGTTGACACCCACTTTGCTAATAAAAGCATTGATTGGAAGAACTGTGTGAGTGTTTGCACAGATGGAGCTGCATCAATTACTGGGATCCATCATGGTGTCGCTAAACAAGTTTTGGAGAGAGCACGACAAGCCAAGTGAACTCAGGGATATCTAGGAGTTCTAGCTATCCCTGGTGGACTCACTGCTTCTTGCCTAGAGAAAATCTTGCTGCAAGCTGGATGTCACCATAACTGCATGAAGTTATGTCTGTAGCTGTAAAGACTTTAAACTACATCAAGAAAAATGAACTGCATTCAAGATGTTTTGCTGACATCTGTGTCAGGCTCAATTCAGATCAATTGCAGAATACCACTATAAGGTTCATTAGCTCTTAAAAGAATGTGCTCTTAATCATCTCTTTGAATTGAGACATCGAGTTTACATGTTTCTTCAGGATCAATGTTCACCTCTTGCTGAACATTTTTTGTGCCGGTAGAATCAACCCAACATGTCAATGAAAGGTAGGAACAGCTCAGTCTTTTAGTTGCTGATTATGTTAAGGGTCTTAACACTTTGAGAGCCGGTCTACAATATATTCGTATTTCGATTTCGGCCTAAAAACAGCAGTTTTCAGTTGCCTTACCAACGTCCTAGCTCCTCCGCTGATTGCGCTAGAGAGCTGTTCAACGGCTCAAACGGATTGGCCAGTCTAGTAGATTGCACTTGAAAAAAATTTTTTGGTTGATTTTTTGTGACTGACGTCATAAGTGAAGTAGTTTTAGGGTCATTTTGACTCATGTTGCCTGGCCTAGGGCCCAACCGCTAGGCCAAAGTGTTTCGCTGAAGTTTTCATGGAAACTAGGCTTGAGTTCGAGTCTTTTGATACTTTGATCGACTTTTTAGCATTTCTGGTTCAAAAGTTATGATCCAAAATAAACAAATTAATTAATAAGCTAATTAGTCAAATATTTATACTAACTTACATCACAACTTTTGAACCCGAAACCCCAGCAGGTAATGTATCAAAAGACTCAGATTGTAGCCTAGTTTCCAGTAAAAACTTCAGCGGAATACTACCACCTAATGGTTGGCGCCTAGGGCCAGCCAAAGTGGCCTAAAAGTCCTCCACTTATGACGTCACTCACAGACAACCCGCACCCCTCAAGCAAAAAATTTAATTTCGAGTGCAGACTAAAAGACTTGCCGCGTGTTTTGAGACTTTTACCGGGTCTGTAGAGCATACCGGACCAGAGAAATTCCCGCGCAAAGCCATGTGCGTTTAGGCGTTTTTTTTTCGAAAATCCCCTAATCCTAGTGGACGCTAAAGTGTTAAGAAAAAATAAGTCTCTGGAAAAACTGCTGAAGGATAAACGACTCAATATATTTACACAGCTTAGTGAAAAATTCAAATCTACTCTTGTGGACATTTCTGAACCAGTAGTTCAGCATCTTACTCAATTGTTGCATAAGTTTGATTATTACTTTTCCTAAGATCCATGTTGTGGAATTGTGGAAACCTTTGGATTTTGAACCCTTTTGCTGTCAATTTTGTAGCAGAGGAAGTGGCTCTGTCCGAAGAACTTCAGGATAAACTCTTAAAGTTTCTGAAGATAAAAGTCTCAAACTTCGATATCAAGAAGCAGATCCTACTTCATTCTGTATTCATATTATATTGCCGAAAAACTAAAAAAGAGCTGGTCTCATGGAGGACCCCAAATAAAATTTTCAGTAAGATTAGGTTGTGGGCTGAAAAAGGTTGGGAAGCTCTGTGGTAAAATACATCCTTATGTCAGAGACGCAATTAATTGCACTCTAGTACGGTTGATCTGATAAAGTTGCTGACTGCTGTAGACGAAAAGTTAGAGCGATTAAAAGTTCACAATTTTTATCCACGGTTGATGATATGTGGTGGGTAAAAAAACAAGACAAATGCATGTTACCAAAGGATACAAAAATTAAGGACAGAAATTTCATTGTCCCCTTTTCTTTCATTCACCATGGGGTGAACCAGTTAAGAAACCCTGGGCTACCACAATGTACTGTAGCCTAAATCATGCTAGATGGAAAGAGAATTTAATTAGGTGTTATATCATATTTGTAATTAAACCAACAACAGTTCACTTGTATGATGAACAGGATGGATGTGCAACCAATCCACAATGATGTGTTTTGATCACCGCATAAAATGTGCTGTCATTCATAGTCACTGCTGATTTTCAACAGGTTTGGTCTAGGTCTACTGCCAGTTAATAGAAGTCCAGAGCCATTGCTAGTTGTACTGCTTTGTCAGGTGACTAGCTGGTCTGGATTTCATTCTAGTTATCTAAAAAATAGCATATATGATGCAAGCACTAAACAGTTTCAGGTATGACGTCCATGATAAAGCTATGACCATGTCATGTGTGACACATCAAGTACAATCACTTTCCATTTCACCATGAAAGAGATGGCACTCTTTATACATTGCTTGCCAACTGCCATCTGTATTATACAAATGAATGTTGCATACATGTTTTGCCTACACACTGCAACTTGCCTAATCTAATATCTTTCTTGTGATTTATTTACACTATTGAATTTATGTTGTTCATATGCTTTTTTTGCATCTGCTGTGTGCTGCTGTGTGTAGAAATTAGATAAGAGAAAAAATTTTCAAACCACAACTGGCCTCAGGAGTTTCAAGCGAAGTGCAATATTTCACAACACTGTGTTTTCATCATGGCCCATGTGGTAGTCAGGTTAGCCAAAAAAAGGGGGAGGAGGGGAAGTGGAACAATATTGCACAGGGGACTTACAGAAAGCACAAAACATGCAGAAGACAATATAAAGCTTACAAAAAATACCAAATATTCAGAAGGCAATAGCTATTCTTGAAGGGGGCAAGTGGTGGGCAGCAACACTGGTTAATTAATGCACTGAGGAAAGAAAAAATGTCATTTGAAATGTCTGACATGCTTGGCAGCTAGTAATGTTGACCTTGTTTTTCTTGGTCATCACTACTACGTCATAAAGAAATGGTGAAATTATTATATTGTCATAGCATCATTACTGGTATCTACCATACTTTCTTGCTTTGTAGGTAAAATTCCAATAAGCATTACAATTTTTTTCAAGGATAAAAACCGCATGGACCTAAAGTTTCCAAAGCATGATGTAAAATATTTCAAAAATGCCTTGTGTATGTTATTGTTGTGCTAGTCCAGAAACTTTATAAATTATTAACAGAAAATTGTATGTGATGTGAGCATTTTTAGGTGTGAAATGTGCGATGCAATATATCATACTTGCACGTTCTCTTGCGTATGACTTGTTTATTGTGCACACCTGAACTCGTGCTCTCTGGCGTAAATGTATAAAAATCTAAGACCTCGTTTATAATGCGCACCGAACTTCGCGTTGGTGTTTTTGGTATACAATTTTGCACGTTATACTCGAATAAATACGGTACTGAATCTTGCAACCACACCTGTCTGTCAAAAATTTTGGCAATGTAGCTTTGGTTGACCAGCAGGGAGTTTTTTATCAGGCATTACTACTTACTGGTATAACTGAACCACTTGGAAATGTCATGTATGTCGTGCAATAAAACAGTCTACCAAAAAATAACCTGTTACATACTTCTTGCAAAGTATAAAATCTTGTGTGTGTGCTTTTCACAGAATCTAGTACATGGCTGCCATAGAATGCTGTCTCGGTGACTAGTCATCCAGACAAGGGCTGAAAACAAGTGTTGAGGTTCTTGATCTACAAACATCTATATATGCCTTAATTAGCGAAACTGATCCATTGCGACCTGTGATGTGACTCAGGTTCATGACTGCTTGAGGAACAAAACAGGCTAAGAAATTTAAAATGTGTTTCTGTAACTTATTCTGTTGATATAGCATTATAAAAATGCATAATTAATGTTATTTGTCAACTTCACGCAGCTGGTGTGGTTTAAATACTGCAAAAATATTGGCATCAGTTATTGGCAATATTTGCCAAATAATCAATAACTGGTCATTGGCAATAACTGATGCCGATATTTTTGCATTATTCAAACCACAGTTGAAAGGCATTCACTGCAATGAAGAACCACGCAACATTGAATTCTACGCAAAACTGGGTCACTAAAACAGCCAACTATCACAGCATGTACCCTGATTTGTTTGCAAGCGGTCATCTGCTTACTATGCAAACCTGCAAGCAAATGTTACATCATAGAGTGGTTGATTAGGACGATTGTGCAGCAGTTTGTATACTACGCATTACTTGATGTAGTCAGAGCCTGCATGCCGTAAGAAACAGGACAGAGATTTTGTGTTAATCAGAGATGAAGTAGCAGGGTTCCCACAGGGTATTGAGAGTATTGAATTCAAAATTGGTTTTCAAAACCTTGAAAATGTGCTGAATTTGACATGAAGTATTGAAAAAGTATGGAAATTCTAAATGGAAAAGAAATCTTAAGTATCTGAGCAGAATTTTACTGATGGCAAAGCAGTTCATTATTTATGCAGTGTTATGCACTGTGTAAAATTGAGTTTAATAATTAAGAATTTCAAAAAATGAAAAGAAGTAGTAATGGCATTGAACGTTTTTGATTTTGTATTGAAAAAGTATGGAAAATGCTCTTAAAAATGTGTGGGAACCCTGGTAGCAACATGGGTATACAAACACTCCATGCAAAACAATAGCATAGTGGCTTTGTTAGCAAATAGAATTTTGCTGATATTATACATTGGCAATATTGCTATGTCAGCTGACATATATTGGTGTGCGGATGCATTGGTCCGATATGTTTACATGTCCATAATGTAATAAAACATTTTGTTTGTTTATGAACATGTCAGTAATCAGTATAGTAACGAATGATTAAAATATTTTTTTGATAAAGATGTCTATCTTATGGACAACGAAAAGTTAGTGTGGCTTGATATTGCTTCAGTGGTAATTTTTCATACTTTTAAGTTAAGAGGGGCATACATATTTGCAAAACTTTTTTTATGATTAACTGTTGCTTCATTCAATCTAGGTTACAGTGGTTATTGATTGTGGGTAGTTATTTACAAACAAAATTTCAGGTTTTGCTTTGCTTATTGTTCTTACTTGCTGAGCATCACCTCAAAAGTTCCAGATGTCGCGTTCAAAGCAACAACAAGTTTTAGAAATTGAACCTTTACATGAACTACGTTTTAAAGGTATGTTGCTTATTGCATTATGTTGTTTTCCATGGCAAGTTTGAGATACAATTACAATCCTTCATTTTCATTTTTCTATTTTAAAAAAAGCATAGTCTTCTCTTTGGCCTACTAGTAAATGATTCTCCACATTTCAGTATTGGAGTTCATGTGGAAAATCAGGTCATGTTAAACTGTAGATACAAATGCTGTTAAATAACACCTTGAAGTAATGTGAAATCTTAGAAGAGGTATTTTTATGGAGCTTCAGGATAATGTGAAGTCTAGAAACTACATGCAGTGACAGTTTTTCTTCATGCTCAACAGAGCTTAAGTGGTTAAAGCTAATCTGTGTAGCAAAATCAGCAGTTTGTAGTAATATGCCATCTGCATTCTTTTAAAGTAGCAAAATTTTCCTTGCACCTTCCCATGAAGGTACTTGTTGGAATTAAAGTATTAACTCTTTCATTTTATTGCAGGCATCAGTTTTGATGCGCAAATCTCAATATTGTGCATGTAGTGAAATAGTTGTGTGATATAGCTTGGTATGTTTGGATGAAATAGTTCGATAATGTATAAGTATTAAATTCAAATTATCAAAATCTTGTGATTTGATTTTGTGATTGAAGTCAAGTTTGTTCAGATCACGGAGGGAATTTTGTTGTAAAATGTAGGGTGGGCAACTTAGTGTGAAGCCAATGGAGTAGTTGGGTCGATGCAAAAGTGAAGTTTTATAAATGCAGATTCCCAGTCTTGTTTCTTATAGTTGTTTTGAAAGCATCATTAATCATGTTTTGCTTTATCCTTACAGATGATGTACAAATTGATATACTTAAATTTGTTACTGGACGCGGTACTATAGTCCAGCAACATGTTCATCATTCCAAACTTCGTCAAATGTACAGCGTGATCACATATCATAGCATCTGCCATTACAACCAAAAGTCACAAACTTGGCAAAAGTAATGTCAACATTAAAGATTAGCTGAACTAATAGGCTATTAATTGACAGTTGACACTTCTGTTAATAAAAAAATACCTTGTTCACACATGTATAAAATAATAATTCTGTTAGACTTCATGAACAGCTCAATCTACTGCTACATGCATCATACCACAAGAAACATGCATTTAGAAGCACCCAACTTTTCTTCTGTATTCATGTATGGCTGCAAATTTTTCTGATTGTAATAGTTTTAGACTTTTTCTTTACATGTGGCATACCATCACATGGTTTAGTCTACCTTGCGATATCATTGACCATAAATATGTCTTCAGCCTTTGAAGCCAGGTTTTAAGGTTTGGCTAGGAAAAATGCATTTTTAGAAGGGAAAGATTTTTGTTTTTATTATACTTTCAAAAAATAAATTTTCTTAGGCACAGCACAATTTGGTGAGGCTCAAAAATATTTGGTGGTCACTTTCCGCTCATGCACCCCATGGCTTTGGGCGTGACCCGAAAAGCACTGAATGACCATTCAGCAGTGAATGAGCTGCTTGGTGATACCAGCAATAAACTGAGGAGTTTTTCTGTGTGGGGAAACAACTTTCTCATTCCTTTTTCCATAGACGAATAAATCTTTCTATGCTCATCACTCGTCCCATGGTGATGTACTTCATAGTATGTTCAGTTCTGTTTCCAAGCTAGAAGTAAACTCAGGATATTTCTCAACAATACCTTGAAGAGTGTCATCACCTGGAAGTTTATCATCCAGTAACAAGGCATCTAGCTTGTGGAAGATTGCATGCATGTACATTGAGGCCATAATGTACGAACCTGTGTGAATGTAAGCCACCTGTGACGTCACTGCATCTTTGCACTCTCTTTTACCTTGTTGCAAGCAAGCTATCAACGTATACATACTGTGTCTGTTAACATCTGTGGTTTAGCAGCTATAGTTCAGTAAAGCTTTAGGAAACTGATAGAACCAACCTGTTTTTTTGTTGCTGGGAGTGAAACATTTCAGTCATTTGTCTAACAGTTGTATCAAAAGTCACCATAACAGTGTTCATTAGCACATATTTTCAGACATTCTGACCGAAATGACAATTTTTTTTCGATCGTTTCATACACATTTCGGTCTACGACCGAAAAAAAATAGGAACCAACCCAACAACAGAAATCAACATAGCTTTCGAATCTTCAAGGTCAGATGAAGCGAAGTAAATTTCGAGACTGTTCACTGCTTCATCGAGTGCTTCAAAATGCTGGGCATAGTGTACAGGTGTAAATCAACTTCAACCGCATTGGATTCACACATAGCTGCACCTGTGTTGTCGTCAGTGAAGTACCTCCTGGGAATTTTTTTTTTGGGCAGTAACACCTTAGCTTCCAGGCTGTTTCAGCCAAAAATCCAGCAATTTGCACATGTCTTTGAACGTGAATATCTATGGCGCCTAAAGCGCTAGAAAGTTGTTCAAACCCTGAAATGACTTGGCAAGTCTTTGAGTCTGCAGTGAAAAAAAAAAAATTTTTTTTGGTTTTGGGTTTAGGATTTTTTGTGAGTGACATCATAAGTAGAGTAGTTTTAGGCCTGTTTGGCCCACTTCATCTGGCCATAGGCCCAGACTGCTAGATGGTAGTATTTTGCTAAAGTTTTTATTAGAAACTAGGCTAAAATCCGAGTCTTTTGATACTTTGGATGACTTGCTAGAATTTTGAGTTCAAAAGTTATGACTTAAAAACAACAAAATTAGTAATTAATCCACTAATCAGATGATTAATTATTTTGTTTATTTTAGGCCATAACTTTTGAACCAGGAATGCTACAAAGTCGATCAAAGGCACAAAAGACTTGGATTCTAGCCTAGTTTCCAATGAAAATTTGAGCGAAATACTTCCGTGATGTGGTTGGGCCCTTGGTCAGGTAACATGAGCCAAAATGGCCAAAAACCTACCTCACTTATGACATCACTCACAAAATACCTAAAACCTATAAACAAAATTGTTTTTTTCATTGCTGACTTGAAGATTTGCCAAGTATTTTAAGGGTTTGAACAGCTCTTTAGCACAATCAGTTAAGGAGCTATGTGGTTGGTAGGACAACCGAACTATTCTTGATTTAGGCTGATTTACAAGCATGATGTGTTCGTACCCTGGCAGTGAACGTGTTATTGTTGCAGATAAATCTAGTGTATCAATTTATTTGTTTGTTTGTGAATTGTACTAAGTCACTTGGCGAAACGAAGATGTTTCAGTTCTGACTTCACCATCTGAACTGACTGCAACATGCTTGATACATTGACATCTGACCCCTGTAAAGCTTTATTTAACCTCTCAAGTGATTTTAACAGTGACAATGCTGAATGAAGTCCGAGCATAGACTGTCCTGACAAAAACGTTGCCAAAATACCATTTGCCTTCAAGGCAAAAAATTTCGAGGACATGCACAGTTGCAACATCCAGTTTTAATACTTTGGTATCCGGCTGCTTTCGGGAATTTTCTAAAAAAAAACGCTTAAACGCACATGGCTTTACGCGGGAATATCTCCGCTCCTGTTCAGGTTACGGACCTGGTCAAAGCGTCAAAACACGTGTCAAGTCTTCTAATCTGCACTCAAAAAAATTTTTTGCTTTGGGGTGCGCGTTTGTTGTGAGTGACGTCATAAGTGGAGGACTTTTTGGCCAACTTTGCCTGGCCCTGGGCGCCAACCATCAAATCGTAGTATTTCGCTCAAGTTTTTGCTGGAAACTAGGCTACAATCCAAGTAAGTCTTTTGATACTTTGGATGACCTGCAGGGGTTTCGGGTTTGTTATGATCTAAGTTAGTAAAAATTTTTGACTAATTAGTTAATAGATAATTAATTATTTTGTTTCTTTAAGATCATAACTTTTGAACCAGAAACGCTTAAGTCGATCAAAGGCTCAAAAGACTCGGACTCGAGCCTAGTTTCCAATAAAAATTTCAGCGAAACACTTTGGCCTAGTGGTCGGGCCCTAGGCCATGCAACATGAGTCGAAATGGCCCAAAAACTACTTCACTTATGGCGTCAGTCACAAAAAATCCGGATCCCCCAACCAAAAATTTTTTTTCGAGTGCAATCTAGAAGATTGTCTGTGCAATCTAGAAGACTGTCTGATTCGTTTGAGCCCTTGAACAGCTCTTTAGCGCAATCGGCGGAGGAGCTAGGGCGTTGGTAAGGCAACTGACAACTGCTGGTTTTAGGCCAAAGTAAAAGTGCGAATATATCGTACCCCGGCTCTCAAAGTGTTGAGGTGTTTTAGGGACCTAATTTGGGTCCCTAGAATTGAAAATCAGGTCCCTAGAATCAGAAAATTATCATCGGGTCCGTTGAATCAGAGAAATTAAGTCCCTACAAGTCCATACCGGGTACCTAACATTTTCCTTAGAAAACCCTGTAGTAACGGTAAATTTTTGCTGTTTCTCTCTGTCATGAAACTGTAAAATGGAAAGGCTTTTAAACAATTCAAAATTCCAATGGTAATTGTTACGTCACAATACTATTTGTCAAGACCAAACACAGTTTGCTGCTTTAAATCAACAGACTAACCTAACAATATTGTAGTGATTATGAAAGCGTGGTATCAAGGCCTGCGCTGATGCTTTTTGCACAGCTTTCACGAGCAAATAATTAATCGGCTGCATTAAGGAACTTGCCGTACTGCGTACAATCTACTTGGTTACTGGACAGCAAGGTACCTGTACCGACAAGATGCTAAAAGGCATGTCTCTATTGATTCTTCTTCGTTAGCACTGTGGATGCATTGTGCTTACCGGTATGACATTATAGGGAAAAACGAAGTCCTGTGTGCCCTTCAACGAACGAGGCGCTGACTCACAATAGGCTAAAAGATTTATTTAATTTATAGCATGACAGTTAATTGAATTACCGCGTAGCGGTACATGTCTGTTGTTTATTTTTGCCAGAAACTATCAAATATCTGCACAGTTCTGAGTGAGCTATTTTCTATCTCTGTAGACCTCGCCTATAAGACGGGCCCCATAACTTGAGCCCGAAATTCCCATCTTACAAGCAAGTAAACACAGTATATCGTCACTGACATCTTTATCTCTCAAAGCAGATTTCAAGAGACCTACAAATCCAACACCAGTTCTGGACATGGATCAAGTACCATCAGATGCAATCCTGCATAAAGTGCATAGGTCCAAAACAAACTTATCAAAAGCATTGAGGACTTCAGAAAAGATATCAGCACCAGTTGTAGTTCATACACTGTAGTGACAGAAGTTCTTTGGTTTCGTTCAACTCCTTGTCCACTCCTTTTATAAATATAGCCAACTGTGCCGTGTCATTATCCATGCTTTCATCGATTGCAAGGCTTCATGATACAAAGTTTTTCACCTTGTCCTTGAGAGTGTCACAAATTTCACCAGCAATTTCATCGATACGTCTTGCTATCGTCCAATGCGACAAATCTATTTTCTCGTACTCCTGTACCATTTTTGGGCATATTTCTTCTGCGACATCAATAAGGCACTGTTTCACAAAATTGCCATCAGAATACAGCTTCATATTTTGAGCTATTCTCTGTGCAATTAAGAAACTACATCAAAATACTTTTTCATTATCAGTACACATTTTTTGAAACATAAAATGTTGACTTTTCAATTGTTCCTTTAATTGCTAGGTCCATCTAGTTTTCCGTAAACACCTTCAGAGTGTTTTGTTTCGCAGTGTCGTTTAACGTAGTACTCTTTAGTAAAATTTGCAGTTTGATTGCAAATCAGACATAAAGGCCTTTTGTCTGCATTTATGATAAAGTATTCAAAAGTCCATTTTTCCTAAAATTTTCACATCTCTTCCTCTACCTTTCTCTTCCTTGTCTCTTTTAAATTTGCTAAACTTGCCATGCAGAGCAATGAGCTAATTCAAACCAACTTTTAAAATTGCTGAACTCTAGGCTAAGTTGTTTAGAATTAAACAAAATCAACAGATACTGAAATCAAAATTCACAAAGTTGAAAAATGTGCGAACTAGAGCTCGAATGACCATTCGTGGCTACTGCAGTCCTTACTAGTTTCGCAAGTAAAAAATCACTGTGAGAAAGAACCGTACAACATCAAATTTTGTGCAAACATGTATCACTAAAACTGTCAATCACCACAGTAAGGACAGCTTTAGAAAAAGCTGTAGCTGAATCACAAGTTTCCTTAGGAATTTCTGTGTACATGTAGAATCTGGGATTAAACTCAAAAGTATCCTAAACTGTCATCTTTGATTTGCTTTTTGCTACAATATTTTTGACACTAGAACAGATCTATGTCATGCTACAAAGATGAAGTCCTGTCTACTGATGTTTCAGATTTTTTTCACATAACCAAATGAAGTTTAATAACAGAATAGTTATATCAGAATGGTGAATAAGGAGCTATTTGCTTCATGACCTTGCCGCTAGGTGTGTTAGGCGCTAGGTTTATTGTGTAATTCAAAGTAATGTTGGTTTGAAAAATATGTATTAGATGAATATAAATTTGATGCAAATGCTTGTGAGTGGCTGTCTGCAGCAGTGTTTAAAGTACTCAAACAAAGGATGATTCTATTTTTGTTCAAGACATAATGTTGGCATCCTAGTGAAGAATGAATGGGTATTGGTCAATTGTCACATAGTATGCTTTCTGATTCTAGGTGTTTTTGTTTTGTTTGCTGTAATGCCCTTTTTGTAGCATACATTTAACATTTTAAGTTCTGATTCATCATCTTCAAAGTCTTCTTTGACTATCAAAGCATCATCAGATTCCAAATTCGCTAACTTTATGAAATTTTTAAGATGCAAAATGTTGTTGATCTGGCTTTTTGTGATTAATATTTGATAAAAAATTGTTCATGATCTCCACTTGCATTATTGGGGATAATGCAGATTTTAGTTCTGCTGCAACTCATATAAAGTTCCTTGTGTTGTGGTTGTACCAAAGAATTTTCAAATTATGACTTCTAGTATTTTAACTACCATGTATTTTGGCTAAAAGTGCCTTGTGAATGTTGTTGCATGTAAGTCTTAGCTTTGCTTTGTTGTAACTAGGGATACATATAATGGAATATCTAATCCTCCAGTATTTGAATCCAAAAATTGAAATTTTAAAAAATATTTAGATTCAAAATAAAGTTGGATTAAATAAATGTGAAAAATTGCAAAGTCGCAAAACAAACAGTTTCAGTAAGTTTTGCAGTCACAATAAATTTTGCAGTGGCGCTCTTTGCACTCCTGAGAGTAAGATCAAGAAAGATACACTCATTAAGCTCACAGCATTGCATAGTGACATAACAAGCTATTAAGGCCTGCAAAAGCCACGATGTGCCAGGCATGTGTTTGAGCATAACTTGCTCAAGCTAGAGAGCTGTTTAAACCCTCTAAAGATGTGGAAAGTGTTGTAGTTTCAATTTTGAAAAAGTTGGGAAATTTTTGATTTGTGGCTTTTTGTGGGTGACATAATTGGGGTAGTAGAATACCTAGCTGCACCAGCTATGTTAGCGCCCTTAGAACGATGCTTTTCCAGTGCTGACTTGACCACGAGCAAGCTCTGGTCAAGATTGACTAGACAGCACGTATTGTATAAGAACAAAATATATTGCATTGCAATAAGAAGTTGCTGCAGTACAGCGCTCTTTAATCGGTGTGCACGGTGCACCCTAGGGTGCATCAAAATATGTGTGGGGTGCACCACTACGAAAGGGTTCACAAGGGTGCATCACAAACTTGTCACACTAAAATAAACAGATACTTTTAACATAAACTTTCTGTTAGCATAAACGAACCATTAACCAACCAATGACTTTCAGGATTTAACCTAGATTTTGCACATTCTAAAGTGTGGTGCATAAACATCAGACCATATCAAGCTAATTGTTGTAATTAGGTGATTACACAGGTCTACAATTTTAAATGAATTTCATGGGGATTGAGGTTTGAGAGTGTTTTCGGGATAATTGTAGGGTGCTGATTTCAAAACTGTTGTCAGATTCTCTCTATGTGGTCAAGTTTTTGAGTTTATTGATATTTTAAATTTATGCAGTTGTAGCATTTTAAGCATACTGTTGCATAAGAGGGTTGCACATTTCCTGATTTGTTAAACTGGCTAACATGTTATTTAAGCACTATTGACTTCTTGTAATAACTGTGATTTGTAAACTAGCTAATGAAAAGCAATGTGCAGCATAGAAAACGTACAGAGGTTAAACAAACACAACTCAGTTAGTGTATACTGTATACTTGCAGCTGTGACTTACAAGACACAGATGAGAAACTACACAGATATTATGGCCTTCAATGCAAAGACTGTGGTGAAAAAAACAACGTTAAAATGCAAGGAATAGCCCAAACATGATAGCATACTCTTTATTCATGACAGAAAAGATTGCACGGTTGCTAATCCAGAAATTGTCTTTTCTGTGTTTTTCGGGAGTAGTTACTGCCAGCAACCTCTTTCTAAGCCCCAGCAATAGTCTGACAACATGTTGGTATTCCAGCATCCCTGGTATCTTTTCTATTGTTTTTGAAAGATTGTAATAGTTAGGAGCTTTAAAATATCCAAGGACGTTTTTGACAACTGCTGTAAGTGACCGCCAAGCATTGTTATGAGGGTTGTCAAGGTAAGTGGAAAATATTTGTCCTGCATTCAAACATCATATCTGAGAACCATAAAAAATTCCAGCTCAACTTTTCAGTGCTCAGCGCAGGGAACTTTTCACACAAATATGCAAAGCAGTCACTTTTTCCTATTTAAAGCTTTTGCAAACTGTTTTCATACTTTGATATGGAAAGGAGGAAGTAACACCTCATTTGGATTAATCAAAGGAAAGTGTATAATATTTCTTTTACCAATCTCAAATCTTTCTTTCTTTGGCCAGCTTTCCCTAGTCCAATGCTCTTGGCAAGCCCTGCTGTCCCACAGACACAAGAAACACAGAAAGTTTGTGTATCCACTTTGTTGCCTAACCAATATGCACAAATTCTTCTAATTTACTGCAAATCATCCAGCCATGCTTATCAACTGTGGTACCAGGCACAGACTATTCTGACATAGGATTTTAATGTAGCTACCACTTATAACAGTCTACCACTAACTCACTCCCTGTGGGCCTACGCAGTTCAACAACAGCTAAAAAAGCATTTCAGCATTGAAAAGCACAACTACTGATTACAAAATCTGTTTTCAAGTTAGAAATGGTGGGAGATAACTTTTGAAACTTTTGGTGAGGTTTTTCAATATTTTGCGAAAAACTGCAAAACGTATGCCCTCTAGCGGCTAATCCTGACCAGATGGACAAAAACAGAGGCGATTTTTGGATTCAGCGTCCCCCAAATCCGTTACACACTTCAAGTCCCCAAAAATCCTGTATACCGGTGTTATTTGTGATTCATAAGCAGCAGACAATGAGCCATTATCAATGGAACAATGTAGCTGAGTTACTGAATTAGAGTACTTGCTTGTTTAGGCCAGGGTACTTACAGATATGGGCACAATTAGGTGGGGGGACGTGTCAGTAAATTCGGTGCATGAGTTCATCAAAATGTCTTTAATAAGAGCACAGCTGTAGTAGATATGTGTTTTTCTGTTTTGTTTTACTGGTGTTGTTTATTTTTAAACAAAATATTCATAAATGAAAAGTTGCTATGCTGATATTCATTTGTAACAAGTTTTCTGGAAGAGGATTTGATATTCTGGATTTGAAATAAAGATAATGGAATATTCCAGAACATCTAAATGTTCCATAATATACATCCTTAGTTGTAACTTACGAGCAGCTATGCAAAACCAGTTATTTTTGTGCAAAGGATTAAATCTTCATTTTTTAAAATAGCACCTACCACAGTCCTCGAGGAAATTTTGTATGTAAACATACGTATTTGATTTGCGATGGAGAACATTTTTTAGAGATATTCAATGCTTGGTCTAGATAGAGTTTCAAGGCTTGTTGTTTGTGTTGCTTTAGATACTTTTGAACTTTGTTTTGCAAAACTATAATGTTAAATCTCATTTCATATAAATTAGAATATAATTTGTTAGATTAAAAATATCTTTGAACTTATCTTTTCAGGTCCTTTTGTGGATGTTGTAACTTCTCATCTAAAATTAAGAAATCCATCGGATAAGCGTGTATGCTTCAAAGTCAAAACAACAGCACCCAAACGGTATTGTGTCAGGCCAAACAGCGGATTTGTAAATGCTGGAGAAGAAGTTGATGTGTCTGGTGAGTGGATGATGCCATGCAGTATTTTTTGCTTTTTACGCTGCAACAGCTGTACTTCATGCATTTCTTCGAAGAAAGTCACTTCAAAGCTGATTAAAAGCCCTTTGAACTAGTAGGCCACAATGTTCAAGCATTATTAAATGTGGAGATACTGAAATCAGTGGCAATGAACAAAATGCAACATTCACCACTAGCAAGATTCTCACCTTACTGATTTGAGCTGCATGGTAGCACATGAATCATGCATTTTAGTCACTGAGACTCATTTAAGGAAAATAGGCATATGTAGAAGTTGATTTGTATATGCTTTCTACCAGGAAAGAGCCATCAGTAACATATTACAGTACAAACTATCAGATAAAAATCCTTCAATTTAACATTTGTTTAGCTCAAACCCAGGTTAGCTTCAGTGCAGCTGATTGTTTGTATGCTTTATGTTGCTCATGTTACTCATGAGTTGTGGAGCAATAAAAGCAAAAGTCCTCAATGGAACTTTTGAAATATTGGGATTTTGTCTGTTTATTCATTTTTGTGCATTTATATGTAGTTTGCTGTTTATTTTAACTTCACCTGTTCAATTATAAACCTCTTGGTGCTGCAGGCCTTAACGTCATGCGCTGTTTGTGTCTGATGATGACCTGACAATGTAGAAACACTTTGGATGAAATTGAGGCATGACTCATGACTTCATTGGGGTTAATTATACCTTCCTGTGAATGGTCACAGGCATAGGTGGCAAGTACCGACATGTGTGGCAATCCTCCAATTTTTGCCATTAGTGCCGCAAGCATCTTTATTGTGATGCCCATTTTGCACACTTCAGCTATTTTTTGCATGTTCATGCAAGTTTCCTGTGGTTTGTTATAGCTAAATGACCCTTGTTATTTCGTTCAGATTTGTTTCATGTAAGAAGCTGCACATCAGCTTGTGCTGTATCTTCTTATCCCATTGTTTCAACTCTTCTTGGTCTGTATCATTTTTAGCAACAAAATGAGTGACCTGTTCATCACACAATATAGCTCTGCAAGTTTTAAATGAACCTGGAGACTAAACATTGCAACACCTTGTTGCTTGTGGAAGAAAAATAAGAATTATTTGTCTTGAATATTACAAAATAGTAGTGAAGAGGCTACTGCTTGCAAACAAGTATGGACTCAATGTTATTTTTTATAGCAGCACTACCTTGTGATTTAAATGATTCTGAGTTGCTATTACAAAATCTGGATAATTTCGTCCTTCCTGATTTCTTCTTCCACCTGCCTTCTCCATGCTTTTCTTGGTCTTTATCATCACTCATTTGCTTTGAAGTCCAACAACCTTCTCAGCACATCATTCTTCATAAAAAATGCCCATACCAACATATCCCATTTGCTGTTGCCAACATCTTGTAGACCCAACATACCCATCAGTTCTTTTTGGATTTTCCTGTCCAGTGAGGTAAATGACCAAAAACCTGCCTCACATATGACATCACTCACAAAAAAAACGGAAGCCCAAAACCAAATATGTTTTTTCATTGCAGACTTGAAGACTTGCTGAGTCTTGAGGGTTTGAACAGCCCTCTAGTGCAATCCGCTGAGGAACTATGCAGTTGCTAAGACAACTGAAATTATACTTGATTTTAGGCTGATTTCCATGTACAATATATTCGTACGCTGGCAGCCAAGGTGTTAAAACCTTTGTAACACTTTCAATACTGGATGCCTCTCTGGACTTGGTGAATAAAATCAAATATACTGGACTATGTCTATTGATGACTATTGCAAATGTTCATGACTCAACGATGCTGACATCATCAAAATAAACTGAACAATTACAATTGATGTAATGGTTGCCATGTTTGATCTTTCTGCAAACACCACAACCTGCTTTGTGTAGCTGCCACCACTACAACTGCATTGGACTTCTGGAAACCCAGCAGATTTTTTTCAAACCATGCAGTATCAAAATTGTTAATGGCAGTACTTGCAGCCTACAACCTCATGCTAAGCATTTCCAGCATTCACTGTGACAATCGCTAAGCAGCTGTGTGGCCCACTATGCAAGCAAGTGGAGATAGGTGCTGCAGACCATTCGTGGCACTTGGAAAGGAGTACAGAAACTGAGTATAAACAAAACTGAACTAAGCTTTTGATTTCATTTAACCAAACACCTTGCTAAGCTAACAAGATGTGGTGAAACAAAGTGCTCTGGACAAGCAAAGTGTGACTGTATTAACGTATATTAGTTAGTGTTCTGCAGAATTTAAAAGATACATGAGGCAAAAAGGTCAGCTGCGAACTAGGTTTCAAGTTTGAAGTTTAATTAGTGTCACATTAGTCATGTGTATGCAATATTAAAACAGATGTTTATCAGCATCTGAGACAATCACCGTGCCAGGGAGAAGCAAACAAGTAGTCATTGTTTTTTAGACTAATATTCAAAGCTTGTTCACCTATGCAAAAGTTGTGCAGTAGTCATGTTGTTTTAGGATATTTGCATGCTGTGATTTTTTCATTTCTTATTTGCTTCAAGGTTTTATCATGCATAGTAAGTTTTAATGCATTTTGCGATTTTTCATTGAATACTTTTAATTTTATTTGTTGCACCAAGCATAACCACAACTTATTTCTGTAGTAATGCTTCAGCCAATGGATCCTGATGCTCATGATAAAGGCAAACATAAATTCATGGTGCAATCAATGTTTGCTCCTGCTGGTGTAGATGATATTGAAAAAATGGTAAGTCAATATTGTGACTTCGTATGTGCTACTAAATTTGTTATATTGAGGGATGCATAGCTTTCATTATTGAGAAAGATATGTGTATATTCAGTGGCGCATCTAGCCTGGAAAGAAGGGGCTGTCACGGAAGAGCAGCTTTTGATATCACTTTTCAGCATAAAACCACATTTTCTCTTGGACAGATGAAAGACTGGAAATAGACTGAATTTTGCAAGGTTGCCAAAGTATCATATTGGCAAAATTCTGTCAGCAATATTTGCTCAAAAGCTGCTGTGCTAGTTTTCTGCACGGAGTGTTTGGAAACCCAAGTTGCTACTTCATCTAACGCAAATTCTCTGTACTGTTCCTTATGATGCGCAGCCATCCAACTACACCAATATTCGGACCACTCCACAATTGTCCCAATAAACCAGTCTATGACATAACATTCGTTCTCAGGATTTTGCTCAGTAAGCAGATGGCTGCCTGCAAACAAATCAGTGCAGCGTACATGCTGTGGTGATTGACTTTCTTAGTGACCCCAGGTTTGCGCAGAATTCCATGCTATATGCTTCTTCATCGCACTGAAGTATTGTCTTTCAACTGTGGTTTGAGTGTTGCAAAATATCAGCATTGGTTATCGGCAATGTAAAATGAAAACATCAGAATCAGCCCAAAAAAGCCTTATCGATCAAGCTTTACCTAAAATCCAATCAAATTTGGCTCGTAGCCTTGTGCAACTAACTATTTAGAGTAGATAGTAGTATTGATCTCATTATCAAAACACACAAAAGATTTCCAAGTTATCATTGGTTTTGGTCGCAGTGCATTTATTACACCACAATTGCTTTTGTTCCTACAAACATGGTGTTGAAAAGATACTTAGCTTGTCGAACATTCAGCAAATGTCAGCCATACAGCAATGAGAGCTTTTTGTCCATACATACATACACTTATAAAATTGATGCTGACAACCAGCTGCGCAACTGCATCTGTGGAGCGCTGTCTATCAACATGGCACTGTTACACTTGTGCAATCACTGTGGAGAGCAGCAATTGAGTTGCAATTGCTCTGATGATTTTACATCGTAATGCAAAAGCGAATTACTCCAAATCAATATAGGATTTCTTGTGCAGCAAATAACATCAACTGCTCAACTCTAAAAATGCTGTTTTTGAAATGCAACAGTTGACTGGATATGCCCCTGTTTATATTTATACAATTATATGATGGTTGGACTCTCCTTTTTGTCAAATTAAATATTTTAACATTTTTTTCTTACTATGAATGTATGGTGGATGCAGCAACCTAGTCTTGATTTTAGTGTAAGGTGGCATTTCTGTTTTAGTGTAAGCACAATGTGTGTCTAAAAGTGAGTGTTGACTGGGAAAAATTTCAAGAAACACTGCTATATTCAAGACAAACACAGTCTTTCTTGACAACTAGATAAAATTGTATTTTATTAAGACTCAGCCCAGTTTTGTATAGAATCATGAAAAGGATATATAAGCCTTTTACTGATGTAAAATACATGAAAACATGTTTTATTATGGCTTATGAACATTTAATCTGTAAAATTGAGGAAATGCCTTTGTCAGCGAAGACGGCCAAGGAAAGATAGTTAACATGTTTGCTGCCGCCGTACAATATAGTTGTACTTTAAAATCCTGCATTAGCCAGAAAGTGATGGTAAAAAAGTGGTTCGCATGGGTCTTAAAATTAATCCACCTGGCAGCAAAGGTGTTAAGGTTGGCTGAAAGTACCAGTGCTGTGCAAATCAAGGATATCACTGCGGCTTTTATATTGTTTGCAGTAAATCATGATGTTAATGATACAACTCAGGTATATATTGTTATTGAGAGTTTTGAGGGAATCAGAAGAGGAGCTGATGGAGGGAAGATACTTTTGCAGCTGTAATTGGATATTTAATGAAAAAAAGCATGGACACTGATCACATTGCAACTAATGGAGCTCTAAGCATGTAGGAGCTCACAAAAGTTTAGTTACTTTGCTAAAGAAGCTTTTATGAAACATGCTATCATTTCTTCTGCATCATTCATCAGGAGGAACTCTGTGACAAGTCCTATCCTAAAGATTTCACAGAGGTTATGAGCTTAGTGATGAGAATTGGTAATAAAATCTTAGCAAAATAACAGGCAGTTTTGTGAATTGCTATATAAAGTTGACAGCAAATATTCTGATTGTAAGCAATGTTCATTGGTTTTCCTAAGGACATATACTAAGTTGCTTTTCAACACTTTTGGAGGAAATTATTCTGGCTTGGAAAAGGTTTGTAGTTTGCTGAGCTGAAGTTTTACTTGATGGTAGATGTCACACAACATTTAAACTGGATCAATAAGATCTTCAAGGAGAGGGTATTTATAGCTTCATCTTGTTTTTAAAGAAGTCTTACTTTTCGAAAGAAAGCTTGCTCTTCAGAGATTTCAACAATAATCTGCAATATTTTCCATGTTCCAAAAATACAAACAAGCCAGACAGAAGTACTACTACCATACAGAGTGCCTTAGACACACCCTTCATGAAATAAAAACTGTTTTCACAGATTGTATCCAATAATTTTGCCACCAGAGCAAAGTCTGCTATATGCCATCCAACACATGAATCCGATGCAACCACCCTAGGTCTTTCTGCCATTGAAAATGTAAATCAGACTGAACTGGAATTGGAGCCAATGGAAGTTCAAATTTGAACATCTGATCATGGTCATTGAAAACCTCCACAAGGATTATGTAGTACTTTCACAATGAAAAAGATAAACAGAATTCCACAAATTGAAAGAGCAGGATTGACTTTCCTTGACGCTTGGAATTGTTTGCCTGACTCTTTTGGTTATTTGAAGAACTTTGCAGTGGGGATTTTATCAATCGTTGTCTTGATTTACCTTTGCCAACATGTTTTTTTAACAGTAAACATCATATAAAACAAATTGCAAAACAGATTGAACAAATTGAGTTTGCAATAATGTTTGAAATTAAAGACTACGTCATACTTTCCAAACATCAAACGTTCAAAAAAAATTCAGGAAAAAATTTGCATTGACTTTACAAAGCTAATGCACAATGCAACTCTTACTTGATAGAATCCTTTGCAAAATATTTTTTTATTCATTTTTAGGTTATGAAATTGATAGATCCGATGCCAAATGTTTCTAAGGCTGTCATTTTTGTTCTTAACTCTTTGGCACCTGGCTGCTTTTTGGGATTTTCGGGAAAAAAAACGCCTAAACGCACGTGACTTTGCGCGGGAATTTCTCTGGTCCAGTATGCTCTACAGACCCGGTAAAAGTCTCAAAAGACGCAGCAAGTCTTCTAGTCTGCACTCGAAAAAAAAATTTCTCTTGGGGTTTGCAGGTTTTTTGTGAGTGATGTCATAAGTGGAGGACTTTTAGGCCACCTTAGCCCATTTTGCCTGGCCCTGGGCGCCAACTGTTAGATGGTAGTATTTCACTGAAGTTTTTACTGGAAACTAGGCTAAAATCTGAGTCTTTTGATACTTTGTATGATCTGCTGGGGTTTCGGGTTCAAAAGTTGTGATGTAAGTTAGTAGAAATATTTGACTAATTAGCTAATTAGTTAATTAATTAATTTGTTTATTTTAGATCATAAGTTTTGAACCAGAAACGCTAGAAAGTCTATCAAAGGCTCAAAAGACCCGAACTCGAGCCTAGTTTGCAACAAAAACTTCAGCGAAACACTTTGGCCTAGTGGTTGGGCCCTAGGCCAGGCAACATGAGCCAAAATGACCCCAAAACTACTCCACTTATGACATCAGCCACAAAAAATCCGCACCCCGAACCAAAAAATTTTTTTTCGAGTGCAATGTGCTAGACTTGCCGATGCGTTTGCGCCCTTGAACAGCTCTCTAGCACAATCGACAGAGGAGCTAGGGTGTTGGTAAGGCAACCGAAAACTGCTGTTTTTAAGGACGAAATCAAAGTACGAATATATCGTTTGCCGGTTCTCAAAGTGTTGAGATTCAACAGCACATCATGCATTATTTGAGTAAGTTTTAATTATAAGAAATTTTATGGTCATTTTTGTAAACAATTGACTAGAGAATGTTTTTTCAGTAAATTTACTACAAAAATCTTGGTTTTATAATAACCATGAATTTTATGAGATTTTAAAATATTTTATTAATTTATTTTCTAACTTTCAAGTTATGTTTAACAGCATTCACATTTGTGTAAAGGTTGCCACAAGTTTACAGAAGAACATTTTGGGTTTCAGTATGTGGGGATGGACGCTATATGAAATTTTCTTCACCATTTTAGCATTTAAAACCAAATGTTTCATCTGTGGCTCCAGTAAAGCAACTTCTTGAAAATGTGACGAAATTTGGCTCTGCGGCAAAAAGGTTGCCAGGCAATGTCCTAGTTCAGGTGTCGGCAACCATTTGGTAAAATGCATGCTGATTTAAGGTTCCAAATCATTAACACGTTCACTGCCAGTGTACAAAATATTTGTACCTAAAAATCCCACATGAGCCACTTTTCCCACATCACATTGCAACTCCATAACTTGCCAGTCAATTATGCTAGAGAGCTGTTCAAACCCTCAAAAGACTCATCAAGTCTTCGAGTCTGCAATGAAAAAACGAATTGTTTTGGCTTAGGGTTTCGAGTTTTTTGTGAGTGACATCATAAGTGAAGTAAGTTTTCGACCATTTTGGCTCAAGTTACCTGGCATAGGGCCTAACAGTTAGATGGAAGTATTTCACTCAAGTTTTTATTGGAAATTTGGTTAGAATCTTAGTCTTTTGAGCCTTTGATCGATTTTCTACCATTTCTGCTTCAAAAGTTATGGCCTAAATACAATCAATTAAATAATTTGTTGTTTTTAGGCCATAACTTTTGAACCTGAAACCTCAACAAGTCATCCAAAGTATCAAAAGACTCAGATCTTAGCTTAGCTTCCAACAAAAACTTAGCGAAATACCACCATCTAGCAGTTTGGACCCAGTGCCAGATGAAGTGGGCCAAAAAGACGTATATTTCACAATCAGCCAGCATCCTAACTTTGTACATTTCACAAAGTTAAACTTGTCAAAAATTTTGTTAGGGCTTCCACTCAATAAGATCTTACTGAAAATAGTTTCGTGCACCACAGCCCAGTCCATATTTTTGCAATGCTTAATTAAACAATGCCTCTTTAACAATGTTATAAGAAATGGTACAAAATAACGTCAGGTGCAAGTCTGGGTAGTCCAATGTTAGTTCTCTTTCTACGGATTTATGGTAATTTTATGACATTTAGGAACAAGAAGCAGTGAGATTTTTGTTTCAATTATATTTTGTTCAAACAATGCCTAATGTTTTCTATTAACTCTGTGCAGCATATGTTGTAGTTACAAGGTGTAGGAATCTTTTTTGTCAAAGCCATACCCTTGTTTGCAGAACAGTTAAATGAATTTATATCATGGTTGAATCCTGATTTGTTGCAGTTGTAATAAAGTTTTAGCAAATGTAACTTTTGTTTGGAAAGTTGACTTAGACGTAGAAACATTTTTATAGGTAGGAAAGAAATTGTGAAGAGATTGTTGGAAGCATTTTAATTCAACATTGCAATGCTCGTCAAACAGTCCTTGGTGGTATATTTTGCAGAATGTGGTAATTTCCCAAATGTTTAGGTGAACCACCTTAGGGTACGTTAAATGTGCTACAGCAAGTGTTGATCTTTGTTGGAAGTATTGACACATTGCATGAAAGATTGGTGTCAAATGAGTAACATGATGGGATGTTATGAGCTTTGAATCATAAAGAAACGATAAACGGTGGCAAACCCAAACCTTGATATTTTTCATGGACGAAATGTGATTTCAATTTAGTGGCCCTGTAATTGGACATGCATGAAAAGCCATCAACATCGTAGTACATACAAAAACAGCCTTTGCTTCAATCCATGGTTTTCTCAAATGAGGAAGCAACCATGCAGTGGGATATCGTATTTTTACCCGTATATATGTAGTTTTTCTGGCCAATGGCCTGGAGAAATGCGATATATATGTTTGCTGTAACACTCAGAAGCATTTCTGAAGCACCTTTTGCTTTCAGTTTTGTCTGGTAAGAGCGCTGCAGTGTTACGACATCTGGGAAAATTACTGCCATTGCTACGTTAGTTTGCGTTTCGTGACGTTTTATTGTGGCTGCCCAATAAAAATATAGAACCAGATCAGTTTTGATTTGGGCGGTTCGGAACTGTAGGAAGTGCTGATTTTGAGTTGCTGGATACAAGGCAAACTTGCGACTAAGTTTTTTGTGTTACAAAAAATTTTTTGATTGGATTAACTGTTGTTTCCTTCCAGACTAATCTCGGCATACTGCGTCGATTTTTGAAGTTTGCTTTCTGCACAGCCTGCAGCATAAAGGCTGCATCCACAAGCTTCTTGCTATGTGGTACTAAGGGCAAAGGTTTATTGCCGACAACATAAGTGGGGCAACGCTCTATTGAAGAAAAGAGGCGCAATGCTATTGAAGACGGCTGAGACTCTTTTGTCTGTTGAAGATTTAACAAAAATACCAGTATTAGCGCAATGATTTTGGTGCTATTATAAATATGTAAGGTAACACTGTTCCTTGTCTAAAAAGTGGGGTGACATTTCCCATGGCTACATCTATACGTAAGTACCTACCGTACGGTTTGCTTGTGCTTGCTGAATCAATGCAGCTACATTAACCTCCCGAAATACGGTACATCTCTGGCTTAGTTCACACCTCCCTTGGCAAAGCGCTTTCCGGATGAGCGTGTAAAAATAAGGAAAATAAAGATCTTCACATTCACGATTGCAATAAAATTCGAAGATCGTGGAGCAGTTCGTCAGCGTGACGGAAAAAAATTTTTACTCAATGTTTGTCAGAAAAATTTTGTTTATGGAAGTACAACTCATATTCCAAATCTCTTAAACAATGGTTGGCCAATTATGTGAAAAAGGAAGCGGCGATGCATATAAAAGGAATTTTTTTCAGAAACAGTTGACGCATTTAATGCCGAAGTTTGTTTTTTACTTACTACGTGTTTGCGAGTTTTACCTGCAGATATAACACGTCACCCCGGTCTGCAAAAGCAGCATCATGCTTCAGCAAAATAATATATCAAATTAAAATTGTTTGGCACTGTCTATTGAAAGGCGTTCTTTCTCGGCAGTGAATCAATCGCGGTGATTTTGAATAACTATGTTGCACCTGCTGAGTAAGCATTTTCGGTTATTACTGATTGATTTTAGTAGTGTGCAGGCGATATTAGTTTGACATACTGTTCTAACTATGTGGGATTATCGATGGCTGTTACATCATAGGACTTGAAAGATGTATTTTACTTTGCTGAATCGCATAACGAATCTATAATTTTCATAATTGCGTTAACTTCTGTGTTTTCCCTAGTGGGCTGAAGCACAACCAGCCGATCTGATGGATTCAAAGCTCAAATGTGTGTTCGAAGAAGTAGGCGATGAGGTACGATCAACTTGGTGTTACGCAGGCTGATGACATAACAGGAGTGTTTTTATCAAGTGATGTAAAAGCTAGCTAGTAAAAGATCTGTAAGTTTTTCTTTGGCTTAGCCAATGCCAAAATCGCTTTCACGATCTTGGGCAAGTTCAAAGGTATGTTCAGAGCTTTTGGGTGTTTTAAGTTCAATTTATAGTCTTGAAACTATGCCCGTTGGGTACATCGCATGGTTGTGCTAATCATACTCGAATCGGCTTCTCCCGAATTCAAACACTTGGGAGCAAATTGCACGTCGTAACATTTCCGCCCGTTACATTGTTTCACCAATGTGCACGCACCCGTGATCCTTGATTTCCATCCACTTCCTTTGCTTTGTGACGTTTATGTAATCAGTTTTGAATACACAACTTTGACTACCATCGCCGGCGCAGCCATCACTCGACGTTCCCGCTTGCTGGTTGAGCGTGGTGAGAAATGATAGCAGTTCGCAAGCGTAAGTCTGACCATTGAAAAGAAACCCAATAATGCTCGACTTGAAGATAAACGAAGCTTTGTAGCAGGGTTGCAGTGCTCACAATGTTCTATCTGAAATGTAAATGACAGATGTTCCTAATCGTAGCTACGTATGCCGTTGCACGATCGTGCAAGCACTGACGTGCTGTTTTTGATGCAAAGTGCAGCGCTGTCATTTCCATCTGCTCCGTTTGAGCAAATACACTTACTGTGTGGGATTAATAACAAAAACAAAACCGAGTAAATCGCGTGAGTCAGTTAACAGCATGGGATGCAAACGTAACCTGTTCTTTCCAAAATCAGCGGGCGCTACTGCTACTGTTTTTTCCACCGTCTTGATGGCAATCGTGAAAGGCCCAGTGATGTTACTACATTTTGCAAACTGCATTATGTGAACCTGTTGATTCAAACGGTATCGCCTGTTAACGTTACGCAGTATGTGTTACTTGGAAAGTTTCGGGTCTGTCACGATTTGCTTAAACGTTTTTTTCACGCAAAAAATATCACCTAAACTCAAATTTTACACTTTAACAAGACGCAATGAAACTCTTTTGTACAGTTATGTAAATGCGCACGAAAAAACAAGAAACCAAATTCTGCCAAGCATATGCCATACAGACGCGGGCACTCATGCAGCCCTGAGATCCGTAGTTGGTGGATAAAATTCACCACCTTTTCTATTCAGAATTTTTTCTCTAGCTACGTTATTACACCGTGAAGAGTTATTTGCGTGTTGTTGTCCTTGCTGTTTTTTGATCTAAGGTACATTAAAAGTTGCAAAGGAGTGCCTTGTTTATCTTTTCGTTTGGGTGGCTTGGTCGAATTGATCATTCTAGTCTCAACAAGACAGCGTTTTGTCCACTGTAATCTTGCTCCCATTTAAACCTTGTTTTTACCATTTAAAGAAATGTTATGAGGAACTTCGAAAAAGCCACCGAACCAGACATGGAGTAATCGTCAATCGTAATCGATTACAGTTCTTTGTGTAATCGTAATCGATTGAACAGACCAAAAATGAAATGTAATTGTAATCGATTACATTGCCTGCATGAAGATCTCTCAGTAAACAATATTTTTTTCTTTATTCTGGTGCGTAATCCTTACAGATTAGTAATTTCGTTTATTGCATTGATTTTGTCTGAAAATATACTTACATAAAACTATGTTAATGGGCTTGTTTTCTTTCTGAGGATGTTTCAGGTCAATTGTAATCGCGATTACTTACAATGTAATTGTAATCGATTACATTGTGATTTTGTTCATTCGTAATCGTAATCGAGCAGGTGGCAAGTAATCGTAATCGATTACATTTGTGCTGTAATCGCCCCATGTCTGCACCGAACATGCTTTGAAAGTTGGCGCAAGTGCGTGCTGCGCCTAGTGGATTCAATGTTATATGCACAAATGCGTGCCAGGCTGTCGTTTCTCTTTGCCAGTCGCTGCTGTGAACTGCTTTTAAAACCCACCTGACGCCATCAATTTCACGCCCGGTTTTCCTCTTGATGTTTAGGACGTACCTTTTCGTGGGAGCGGCCTGACACCACCGCCGCCTTCTGTGTACCATGGAACTTTGCCTTCGGTCCCCCACGCTGGTGAGTTACAGTCAATCATGGAAGAGTGCAAGCGACTTCAGTCGGAAAACGCCAAGTTAAAGCAGCTCAGTGACGAGTACAAGGTAATCCACTTTCGCAATAGTGTTGTCTGCCCAGAGAGAAACAAGGTGAAGCGTTCTGACTTTAGTAGTTAAACTCAAAGAGTAAAATCTAGAGACGCCATATCGTCGAGTCTCTGCAGTAACCCAGAGCACGTTGTTTGCAAGTTGATGCATTCTGACTGTTTGAAACTTATGGTTGCTTGTTTTAGTGCGACGATTTGTTTTCAAAAAAATATCTGACCAAAAAAATTTGCGTAAATCTCGAAGAAAGCTAGGCAATGTTTTCATTAGTTTTACGAAAATTTCACAAAATTTATATCAAGACTATAGTTATATTATTGAATTGTTTCGGGTAGGATGCGTAACAACAAAGCTAAAACATAACGCACCAGATGTTCGAAGTGGGCACATTCTAAAGGCGTACGCGTTTGTAAACTGTTCACGCATTACTGTGATCCTGAAAAAATAAAAGCACGAACTTTTCCCGCCTGTCAGCAACTCAACAGTCACTTGGATTACCATGTATTTGATAAATTGCGTTAGGCCAAATGATCAATGAACTGTTTGATGTTCAAGGTTGGTTTGCTTCTACCGTTACATGGGGATTGATTTGTGTGAAGGACATGCTTGGAAGTTTGTGCTTATATATTATAGGAAGACGTGTATTGAGTAAATCATTTTTTTTAAATTACAGCAGAATGCTCGGGTTTGTCACGTAGGGACCGCTGCTGAAAAATTGACTGTCTCTGCTTTGTATACACTTGTGTAGTATTTTGTATTGGTGTTTCTCGACGCGTTAGGGTTTAACTTCTTTCGTAAAGTTCATAAAGCTGAGTTACAGTAATTGTAATGGAACTAAAACGGGTCCAGCATGCTGCAGGCAGTATATGCTTAATGTGTTGCCGAAGTGTTGTCTGCAAGAGATGGGTAAATGCTGTAAAGTTGGAAATAAGTTATTTGCTATAGAATTTTGACATAACATCATAAAAAATGGATGTGAGATTTTTTCCTAGCTACCAGCTGCATAGACCGCGGGCAAGTTACTAAAGGTAACTTAGGCGACCACTTTGAATCCATTGACTATCGTATTCGTTATAGGAAATCGATGTCACGTAACACTATGCACCCACTGTCCTATGCAAATAGAATATATTATACAAATAGCAAGAATTCTATTTGAATAACATTTTAGGACTGAGGATGCGTAATGCTGGGTGAAATCGATTTCCCATTTTTAAGAAAATTTGCTGATGGATTAAAACCCGTCGCCTTTATGGAGACTAATTACATGAATACAGAATATGTGCAAGTTTGAATCATCACAAAAAGAAAGAAGAACCCAGTCGGCTGATTCCTCGAAAGCTTACAGCAAACCTAGAGCTTTTAACAGACCGCGGTCTTGTTTTTCTCCACCCGTCAAGTTCCCTCGCATTTTCAGGTTTGCGTCAAACTCTTCAAGATGTTAGGGTGTTGGTCTTCATCACAAGCCACACTTACTTTAGGTTTAAATTCACGAATTAAACGTAAAATTGTTGCAACGCGTTCTTCGATCGAAAACCATTGGATTGGTCCGGGCCGCATGTTGCGCGTACCTGTTACAAATTTTTGCTTCTCATTAATATGAAGGCTGAAGCGTGAGAATCTCAACAGATTAAATGCCTGCGACGACAGAATGCGATTGCGTCAAAGTCCGTGACGTTTTAAATCGCATTTTCGTATTATGAAGCAGAAGATCTCCACGATACGTGGGCCTACGAGATACCTTCCAAGCTTAGGCTAGGCAAGCGAAGTGTGCAAGCAATAGGTTTAGAAGTTACTGGGCAATTAAGGAACAACGAATCCAGTTTTGAATTGGTGAAACTTTTCAATTGATTGAGTAAAGGAAATACGGAGTGTTTTTTCAACCACATTAGCTATTATTCTTTCACAGCGCTTGATTTATTTTCAGTTCCAATCATGAGGGCAATGTGCAATCAAATTTTAAGATGAGCTCTTGCGTTAATCTATCTTGGGAATACTGAATTTCTTCAACATACAGCACCATTGATTTATTCTGGGTTGTGCAGTTGCGGTAAAAGCTCAACGTACTAACAGTTACAAACAGCAACACTTGTGAATAACTTGGTTGCACCACACTTGACTGGTTTTCACTTGACTGTCTAACAAATCAGGGTGGCATTTATCGAAGATGCAGGCTGAAAACACGCTCTCTGTACGTACACCCTCCATTTGTGGTTTGGAATCACGTGAAAGTTTAATTGAGGGACCAGCATCTTACTTGCAACAAACGCTCAGTTTCACTTACAGAGCATCGCCCTCATCTTGAAAGTAATGTTTTATACAAAACGTCTGGTTTATTGAAACATCAGCGTGTGCTTAAGAGCGAATTGCAGAGTTTTCAACTCCGTGCGAGTCGAAGTATCTTTCACTTGAGAAAGATTTTGGGTGTGGTATTTTCTACAATTCCGGCACATATGCGTGAGCGCTAAGAAAAAGGACAACATTCAATGTCCAGGACGATGGTTTAATTTCTTCCACGTTCTCTACTTGTTTTGATGTAGCATTAACGTTTGCAACGTCATGTACCAGACATCACTGGACGAAACAGAAATGTATTCCACTCCTTGTTTCCGGAAACACGAGTCCCTCCAGTCCTGGTCGACAAGCTGTGGGAAAAGTGGCTGTCTGATTTTGTCCAGCTTATTTTTTGAGGTTGTGGTAAATGACTCAGTTGAGAGTTTTAAGTGGCAGCAGTTGAATAGCAAATCAACCAATTCATATTATAGAAACCTTCGTAACGTGTAGTTCCCTGGATGCCTCAATATTTAACAGTTTTCGACTTTTGGGTTGCAATTGAGTAATGCAAATCATATATAGCAGATCGCCATTATTCTATAAACATTTACTTCTTGTTCGGTCCGATTCTCTCTTTCTCACGTGTTGTCAAAAAAGTGTATTTCCAACTCGGTCCTGAACCTCAAAAATATCAAAAATTACCTTTAATCCGTTCCTACTCCGCTCCGTGCTCACTGCTCATTTCTGTCATATGACATCGTCGGGACGTGGAATATGAGTTTTACGCCGCTTTGGAACCCGAAGTGTGATCGTGGCGTTGTCGTGTTTCTGGCCTTGTGCACGCGCTCCGCCGCATTTGTAACTGCGGGTTATTTGTTTTGTCGTAGTCAGGATTTTCGCAAGTTTAGCTTGGAAGGTTGTCACGGAAAGAACAACAGCTGTTCAATTGGTAATTTCATCCGCCATGCGTAGAAGCACCGTGTTTTGTTTCTGTGTTGTAGTGTAACGTGATTCATGCCGCAGTCGCGTGCCGTAGTGCATCAGGCCGTGTGTTGTGATTTGAATAGCTTAAGTAGCGGCATTTTCATGAGTTGTTTTGGAAAAGCTTCAGTCTTTCTTCTTTTCATAATATCCTGAAAAGACGGTTTACAGAAAATTCAGAACAACTGCTGTGCTTCTCTGACAGCCTCAAAAATAATAAAAAACATTTGGTCCAAAATGTTGCAATCATTTGTCCTTTGCATGTCTTGCAATTTCAGTAGAATTTGCCTAATTCGTCACCTCAAAGGGATTAGAAAAAAGTGACGAATTACGCAAACAGGTGAAAACTCTATCATAGAAACTCGTATACTTTACCATAGTAACTCGTATACATACATAGTACTCTTGTTTGCAATAAAATACAAGTTTATGACGTTATTGAATACAACAATTAATTCCTCTGCTCTATCTGGACTCCTTCATTCAACCAAGCACTTTTTAAATCTTTAATAAACTTTTCCGCGTTCCCTCAATGGGAAGTTGAGTCGCGCTTCGCACCTCGTGTATAACTTCGATAAACAAATTGCAAGGTGCAACAATTCTCAGATAAAGATCCTTAATTTGTTTGAATTCCCACATGTACTAGCTGCTTCGACATGTAAGACGAAACTGCAAATGACGAATTAGACGAAGAAAACACTTCTCAGAGGTAGAAAGAGGTGACGAATTAAGCAAATTGACGAATTAGACGAAAAAAATGTACACAAAAGATAGGGATTCTGCCGGGACCGACAAAAAAGTGACGAATTAAGCGAATTGACGAATTAGACGAGTTCTACTGTATTTCCTTATAATGCTAAAATTGCTGCATACGTGCTTGAATTTATGTTAAACGTGCAAAAGATTTTAAACCACCAGACACGAGAGCCGTGCTTGCGGATTACATCAAACTGTTTTAACTGTTTTTTTCGCTGAGACATTTCGCTCATTTGTCTCACACTTTTATTAGAACTCACCGTAACAGTGCTCATTACTCTTAGCCCACATTTTCAGACGTTTTGACCGAAATGACTTACTTTTGACCGAAAAAAGTTCTGTCTAAGACCGAAAAAAGCGGCTTCAAAATACACTGAAGTGAAAGGAAGCGTCAGCTGCTTGCGTTGTTGCCGACAGTTTGTGAGTCTGCAGCGAAATTTTCTCGGACAGATATTTTTGTGTCATGCTAGACGGCCAGGAACTATGGGATGGCTTTCTTCTGAAAATGAATTGTCGAAATTTTAAACTCCTTTTTAAGGGAAGTAATGGTCAGCTGTGTACCGAGTGAAATTATTTAGAGAACACCGAACATTTTATATGAAAGCGCTCTGTTCTTTTATCTGTAGCAGGACTAACTTCTTGGAAACGTTCTGCAGACCAACCTTTCTAGTTTCAAGCGATCGTGACCGGTAGTTACTTTGTTGCAGGAAGCTTTGCACTGCCATCTGGCTCGTTATGCCGAAATTATTTACAACCCGGCCAACTTGAGAAAACGCGCATCGAGCCGCACATTAGAGGAAGATCAGGAAAGTTCATACGAAAAATGTCCGTTCACTCCTGACCTTGAAGAATATTCTCTCCAAACTGGCGATGATAAAAGTTTGGCGACCTATGAGCCAGAAGGTTACGGCGAAAGTGGCGATGAGCAGTCAGAGTTTAGTCATTACGTAAGCTTTGGAGACTGGTGCAAAGCTCTCCAGAGTCAGTCACATTGAGTGGGGTGCAGAATGATTGGCAGGTAGCAATTCGGGGTAAAATTCCAGAGTGTATGCTGGTCGTGTTCAGTTTTCGAGTTGGCTGCAGCAGCAAAAGAGAAAGCTAAATCAGCAGATTGTAAGCTACTCTGCAGAGCTGTGCTATAACTTTTTCAGTGATTGGTTTTGTCATACCTTACGAGGCAGACGATCTGAATAATTTGGCTGATGACAGTTCAAGCGCCAAGGTAGCATGCGTAACAACTTTTCAGTATTTTCTGACATTTTGAAGCCGTAGCACTTGAGGTTGTGTAAACTTATAGTCGGGTGCAAAATTTTAGAAGGGTCAAGATACCGCTGTCAATGGTAACGTTATTTATGTTCTGCTGTACAAGTGACGTGTTGTCCCCTAGTTTGAGCCGGAACCGATTTTTCACAAACGAAATGTCATGGACTCCATCTTGTTGCTAGTTCCCACAAACTTTCTCGTCGTATAACGGACAGTTTTCGCGCGTTAGAATGCTGGTTATTTTGTCGAAAATGACGGAGGCATGGCGTGTTGATGTTCCTCTCTCGTGACTACGTCCTTGTTGCGGTATAACGTTTTGCATTTAATTTTATGGAATTATAAGTTTTTACTCTCACCAAAAACTTTCAGTTATGGTTAGCTTACAGAAATACCAATGAAAATATGAATACAGCGGTTTTAGTTGTGCTTGTCATTGACAGCTGAAGTGCACATTGCTGTGTCAGCTTTGTATCTGCTGATTTAGCTGCCTAACTTTTTTAAGAAGCTTGTTCAGGAAAAAACGCGTTGCCTCACGACATGTTTCATTTGACCGCGAAAGGTCACGGATTTGAGGGAGTGCGTTCCGGTCAATTGCTTGTTCGTTATAGAAAACCAGCCTGGCTGCAGGCAACTGAAAAATGAAGTTGTGACAAGGAAAGATGCAAAGTAGGCCGTGAATAACAGTGATCTTGTTTCACTTTTCACTGTAGTAACGAAAATTTCGTGAGAAATTTGAGAAATTTTTATACCCTCGTTCCAATGTTAAACACACCCCGATTGGTTTGACCAATATTTGAAAGTTTTACAACCTAATTGAGCTTCCTTACCCGGTTTGGAAAATTGGGAAAAGTGAGCGCGGACGTTCAAGAATGATCGCAAGGTAACGTAAATCATCCGCTCCTGCAGCGCGTCTCATACCTCTGATATTATTTTGGAAATGTTTCGGTACAATTTCCGAAATTGGCACTGACGACAAACCTTGACCCAGTGCTGTGAGAAGTACTTGACTTCCATTAAATTGGCCAACTTGTTATTTCTAAACTGGTTAGTGCTTAGCTTTAAATCAGTTGAACGAATGGTATCGATGTCGGAGTTTGGGTCACGACTGTGCATTAATCCTGAATCGTCATTCATCATTTTTGAACCTAAAGTGGCAACCAGCTCGCTCGCCGTACGATTTCAACATTGTTTACTCCTGATCCGTGCAACCGAGCAACCTTTGCTGTCTTGTTTTGACAGAATAAATCAAGGTCTGTTGAGATGACACCGCAGCACAAGAAGCAACTGATTCTGCTTGTTCTGGCTGTCTTCGTCTTGGGAGTCTTTCTTGGCCACATTCTGTTGTAAAGTCGACCCGGCAAACACATGCAGTTGCGACAAGCGGCGTATCCTCGCACTACGCACATGGTCAAATAGTATGCCTTCTGTAGTGGACTTTGAAAACGCCGCAGGCTTTGCGACTGGAAAATTATCGGCATTGGAACTTCTTATCGCCGCCGCGAGGAGTCGCTCGCGTCGTTCGAAAGGCGTGTAAAACAACGTCGCGATTTTAATTCAGCAGGTGTTTGCGATAGTTTGATTGAGACTGACCGTCATATACTTCGGAACTGCGTTTGCTTGTGTGGTGTGGCAATGTCTCGGAACACTTTACGATCCAAGCGGCGCTATGCAGTTCAAGCTCGTCAGTCACTCGCGTCCTTATCGTTTTCCTTTCCGTGCTATTTCGGTTTTGTGATCTAGGAAACGTCGATTAGACAGGTACGTGTAGTTTTAGTGCGCTGGTGCGTTTTCACAGTACAAATTACGTTTCGGGTAACGCCCACAGTGGAACAATCTGTGTTCGAGTAGCAGAAGTCCGAGCTAATTAAAAGTGAACGACTTTTTGTTGCATTTCGCTATTTCTCGCGCTTTGCAGATCGCTTTGCCGTCTCACCCGCTCCAAAAACTCTGCTCCTAGTCAAGGCGAACAATCCACTGCTGCGTGTGTGTGTTAGCGCTGATTGCGCGGTGTGTACTGTCGATCGATATTTGCGGCTTGCCGTTTGTTCATCCGTCGTTGTGACCTTGTGGAGAACGTTCACAATGTGTCTGGCTTGGTCAGCTTTTCACGTTGCCACCATTTTCGCTAGTTGGGTACGAGCAAGCCGGAGTCGTCACGAAGTCTCCTCATCCCTTTTTCGCGTTCTCATTTATTTTTGGATCCGCCATGTGCGTTTCGAGCCAAAACTGGCGCGGGGGCGATGTCACCTCTGGTTTCCAGAAAAACTCCGTTTTTCTGCTCTTCCAGACCGAATAGCTAGATGCTGGTGGTGTTCTAGCACACGTGTGCCATTGCAATGACAGAAATACACGACCGTTCGACATCTTACCTCGTCACGGGGTCGCTTGGGCTGATGGTCACGTGTAGGTAACGTTGCAATCGAAATAGCTGAGGCTTGAATGAACGTGTGTTGCATTTGAACCTGAAACAAGTAAAGACACCAGGGATTCTGTTTAACGCTCAATGAGCTGGATTTTGAGAATATGGGGTGACGACGCGGCCGAACATAGCATTCTTGCTTCAGTGCTTCGTCGTAGCAAAGCTTGCTGAGCAGTACCACGAGGAGACGCTGTTTTACCCGCTGCAAAAGCGAGTTTTGCTTTCTTTTTACTGTCTGTGAGCTCCCCTCTGCTCGCATCTTTCACCGTGCCGCAATTCTTCGACTGTATAACTGTTCACGCATTATATATATATCTATATCTTTGACATGCACACGGGTTAGTGTCCGCAGTTATTCCAATATTGCGATTATGTTACTGTAGATACTTGCGGTCATTTTCTTTCAGCGCCGTGGCGCCGTTCAGGCAAAACATACGCTACGGCGGACGTCTCAAAATTTTGACCAGTAAGTCAAATAAGCAGATCCCCGGCCCATTGACAGTCATGTCGTTGAATGATGTGGTATACATTTATGACGAAGACATTTGATTCGTTGTGCGTTGATGTTGTTTGTGCAGGTTCGATGCTTAACCTTCTGTTGGACATCGATTATTGCCAATACAGGAGTTGGGATAATCTTCCTCTGAGCTTAATTGCAGCAGTGAGCGGAGTGAGATGTACGGTAGTTTGGTGTATGACGGTGGTTAGGATTGAACTTTGCGGAGGATCTGAAAAGCCAGCTGGTTTCTCTGGCGGTTTAATCAGTGCTTGAAAGTTACACCTGTATTATTGTCTTACAAACTAGACAGTAGCGCCCACCCAACTTCAGCCAAATTGCTGGCGTTGCTTGAGCACACTGATGTGTTTAAGGCAGGGGTGGGCAATTAGCGGCCTGCAGGCCACATGTGGCGCTTTCAGTGGCCCGCGGAAGCATTCACGAAAAATCTTCAAGTCTGAAATTTCCTTCAACTTATCGCAGCAAATGTTAGTGCTTGTAGGATAACTTCGTCTTCAACCAAGGCTTGTTTCTATTTCCATTAGAAGGTACGGCCCTCCGGTAAACGCGGTTTTCTTAAAGTGCCCCCCGAGCCCGAGGCAAATTAATTGCCCACCCGTTAAGACATGCAAATATCTGGGTAAATGTTTCATCCACAAAACCTTTGGTAGAGAAACTGCTGAGTTAAACCGTAATTCATAATATAGTTGAACCGTCCGTAGTAATTCATAACGTGTAAACAGTACTAGCATTTGCGGTTCTCATGTGGGCCTCCCATTGCAGGCAAGGCACCCAGCGTGGATTGTCGAAAACTTGACACTCATAGCCTGAATTCCCGTTGCGCAATCCCCGCTGCCCCCGTATTTGGGAAACGTAGGCCAAGTGCGACAGTCTCGTCGTGTTTGTCGTAAGTCTACTGCGTTCAACTGGAAACGTTCCGAAATGGTGGTAACAGCGGAAGGTGCACTGCGACATCGAACTGGCAGTAAATCGTTGTTAGTGGCAAGAACGCAAAGGGCCGACGTTTTGCGGCGATCCAGATTGGCTGTGAATGGCTGCGCGGAAAGCGCTTGTATCCATGTGGTGCTCTGTTAAAAGCGTGGGCAAGCTGCCGCAGCTCGTAGCTGAGCAACTGGCCAACCGCACGCATATGCACGCGTAAGCAAACTGCTTTAAAGTAAACAGTCGGCATGACCTTTGTTCTTCGCACCACCGATTGTTATCCAAGGACTTAGGAACAGGCTGTCACCCTGATACTGACTCATGCCGTGTGATGAAATTCTGGCTCATAACCGAGACGATTTCGTCGCATATTTTATCTACACTAGCTTTAACTGAGCACGAAATAGCGTGACACAATTCAGTGTACTTTGCACGCTCGTAAATGACAAGCGTATATGGAAAAATCTCGACTTACCATTGTAACTCAATTCGGTTCCAAGCACAAAACTAAGCAAACCACGTATATTTTTAACGGAGCTGGCGTTATGATTCGAACGTTTGTATTAAGCGTGAGATCTTCATGAGCTCTAAAGCTTACGAAATGAGCTTTCCGCAGTGGCCTTAATATGTGCAACGGCGTGAGAGGCGATTGGTTTCAACATTGGCTACTGGGCTGGTTGGTCAGACGTTCAGGCTTCTATCGGATCGTATATAAAGACCTCTAAACTTGGTCTTTCGGCCGTCTCCCTAAATGCCAAACCTATATCGGAGCAAAAGTAAGAATATCACTACTCCCTAACGAATAAACCGCGCAGTGAAGCCTGCTGCCGCTTGCCAAGTGTAATGTGTCCATTCAACTCGCGTTTGCCTATGACTCGACCCTTTTTGATGGTGAATAAAAGACCCGTGACTAAGGGGGGCGCAGGGGGAACAAATCCTCCCCTGGAACAATGTGTTGGACATAATTTAAAACTATTGTATTTCTAGGTCCCCCCTCAGACAAACACTTCTACCCCCTGGTGTCCCAAGCTGGCTACGGGCCTGGTGAATAACGTTATGTTATAAAAGTTTTTAAGATGTAGTTGTCTCTGGCCAATACAATTGCAGCATTTGTAATGGTTCAAACTGAGTTTTCATTTCGATGTGACCTGCATTCAGGTGTTGAAGTAAAAGACTTGGCAACATTGACGGCTCAACATTGGTTAAGTCTTGCATGCGGCAACAAATCATCTGCAGTCGCACTTTCGTGGTACTGAGTCGCGGGCACCGAAGTTGCTTCCTTGGTAGAGTTCTGCCGAACGACGACAGTCTGGCAAAGACTCATGCGCTCATCAGGTCAAACTGCTTCAGAAGTCCGATTTGGGTCTGAAGTGTAATTCAAGCTTAGCATTAGCAGTGCCTATAGCTATGGACAAGGTCGTCGCCAGCGGGGGGCCAGTGGTGCCTGGCCCCCCATTTGAAATCGGTGCCCCCCCATTTCACGTTTGGCCCCCCGGTTGCTACATACATCCAATACTGTACAGAGTGTCCATAAAGTCCTGCACACATTAAAAATTTTTATATCGCAAAAACCACATAAGGTAGAAACTTTACATTTTCGACAGTGAATTATACTACCATAAAGTTTGTTTGTTATTTTTTACAGGTTATTTTA
>Ga0210059_1000849_pt1 | contig 42890 bp, 26 predicted proteins | sample Ectturendosymbi2_FD_188042 | JGI IMG/M metagenome (GOLD analysis project Ga0210059, IMG submission 188042) | Ecteinascidia turbinata endosymbiont from Florida, USA - Sample 2 (SPAdes) (version 2) | ecosystem: Host-associated > Tunicates > Ascidians > Unclassified | place: Key West, Florida... | reverse complement strand
CTTAGAATAACTTTTTTTGTGACAGACATTATCGAATTATCCACTGAAGAAAATGACACATGGAACTGGGTGGACACAGCAGAGTTGAAAATACAGAATTGTAACCCTCATGTTGAAACCTGAACCTGGCCCAGAAGCGCAAGCCCAAACCCGGCCTTACCCCAACAATTATTTTTGAAACCTGATTTACACGCGCTGAAAGCCAAATTAAAACAGTGAGTCAAGATATGCGCAGCTAAGGGATACTGGTGGCGCAGCAAAGTAAACACTAAATAATTCGCAATTACTCATTTTTATTGAAGATTTATTTAAACTGGCGACATAAGTGTCCGTCATTGCGAAAAAAATTTGTATGCGCGCCCGAAATCGCCTGAAACATTTTAACAAACTTTAGCCCGAACCCAGGCCCACCCGAGAAATCTGGCCCTGCAGCTTTAAAAAAATATTTTGTGACTGCACATCTGAGAATTAACTTTTTGGTGAAATGAATCGATCTCCAAGGATTTTCCCACTCTTCGCAAATCAGCAGTGCAAATTCTCATGTTTGGTACTACCCACTGTTGTGAACCTGTGTTTTCAAATATAAATTTCACAAAGAATAAGCTTCGCGTCTGTTTGACAAATGAAACCTTCACCACTGCCTTTGACTTGCTATCACCAGGCCCGTAACCAGGAGGCGAAGGAGGAACGAAGCCCCCCTACAAAATTTTTCTGCCCCCTGAAAAATATGTTAGACATAGTTTGAAACTATTGGACATGGTTCAAAAGTTTGAGCCCCTCTCAGAAAACTCTTCTCCCCTGGTGTCCCAAGCTGGTTACAGGCCTGGCTATCACTACCTTGGAACAAAAATTCAAGGAACTAGCAAGAAGTAGAAAATGCCATTTCTCCAACCAGCATAAAAATAAATAAGGCCGACAACTTCTGTTTATACTTATGTCCAGTTACTCGATTTTGTACAATATGTATACTTAACCGTATTATATTCTCATTTCATATTTTTTTGTTAGAAAAATCGAAGACATGCTGCATTTGTATGATTTCATGGGAGTGACCGGACCTCAACAATTTTTTACTTTTGTAACTGGACCCTTGCTTGAAATAATTGAGTAGCCCTGGTGTAAAGTAACGTTGATGTTCAAAGTAGCGGGGAGTTTTTGAAGAGAAAAGGGGGGGAGTTTCACTGAAGTAGCCGCGCAGTAAAGCCTTTGTAGTTTCCCACAACACCCAATCGACTGACTCAGCGATAAATCTTGAAAAACTGAACAACGCTTGAAAACAGACAGTCTTTCAAAAGCATTGCGGGTGTGACGTCACAAGCACCGCGACCAATTATCACTGCAGTACCTTCGTCATCGTGGTTGATGCGCGGGGATGCCCCCTGGTCAGCAAGCCTCGCTTTCTGGAAGGAGGGACTGGTGGGGGACAGTGGTTTGGGTTGCCGTGGGACCGGGTCGCTTACATTGAAACTGTCTGGGGGGTAGCTTTCTTTCGGACCTCTACCAAGCTGAGGGGTTCTATGAAAACACAAATACACTATTAGCAATAACACAAGCATCGTGTTAGGTTCATAGATTCATCTGAACCTTTTAAACTTGAGCTTATTCAACCATTTTTAGCAGTTGACCCTTTTCATGCGAACTACCGCAGAATATACGTTCCATGAAACGTTGTTTTGGGTGGGAGGTGGACAATAACGTCATCACAACGAACAGATACGATGGCAAAATTATGAACTGAGTCGTAACGTAGTTGGTTTGAACAACACTTGTATTTATTGCATCACTGCTTGTGGGGGCATTTCATTTTATGTGACGCAAACTACGTAAATTGAAATTTGCTGTTTGAAGACTACAACGGAGTTTCTAACATACACACATTGAATTGAATAATTTTTTATGTTTAACATACAGTGAACTGACGCCTTTCGCAGCAACTGACTAACATTTGCTTTCAACCAGAGCTTTTGTAATCGAACCCAAATTATGGAATGTGGTTAACACCCAATGATCGTCATCGAAACCACAAGGAAGCAACCAACACGTCTACCTCGTATGGGAGGACTTCGGTCTACTGGCCCCGAGAAAGACGGACGCCGACTTATTCTTGTGGGTGTACGCAGTCAGGACCTCCTCCAACGCCAATTCACTGGCTGTTGTGACGAAACATCGGAAGTCGTCGTCTTCAATTGCGCTTTCTGGACTTTGAACTACACTCTCAGGGAGAAGGTCTTTCTGGAAACTGGAAAAGTGAATCAAGATATTGAACTTTCATCATCCACGACTAGTGTCCGAGCGAATGGCTGCGCTATATCACTGTCTTTCAAATATATCGAATCTTTAACCACGTTTTCCTGCAGTGAGTAGTGATTCTTCATGATAGGTGAAGAACTGTACACAGCCATTCGCTGTGACGAAGCAAAATGATTGCGTGGTTTCAAGTTGGTCACGTAGACAGGTGCTGGGGAAGCGAGCACCGCCTCGAATTTGTGACAAGTTGAAGCCTCAGTTGAATGCGTTTTTGCGATGATGGCCCCACAGACGATTGCTAACTGAACAACCTCATTCAAAATGGCAAAATTTGATCGCTTCGCAGCAATGATAAGCGTTCCTCCATAAATGTCTGTTCGCAGATGGCATCGCGCAGTGCGCGAAAGTTTTTGTTTTCACATGCGCTGGTGACGCATTGATCTGGTGTTTCATGGTCGCAACCAACCTGGTGTTTCATGGTCGCAACCAACCTGGTGTTTCATGGTCGCAACCAACCTGGTGTTTCATGGTCACAACCAACCTGGTGTTTCATGGTCGCAACCAACCTGGTGTTTCATGGTCGCAACCAACCTGGTGTTCCATGGTCGCAACCAACCTGGTGTTTCATGGTCGCAACCAACCTGGTGTTTCATGGTCGCAACCAGCCTGGTGTTTCATGGTCGCAACCAACGGGAAACCAGTGAAAAAAACATCCCGTAAATCGGCGGAGGTTGTTACTTTTGGGCGAAATTTTCGCCCGATCGGCTGCGACTTTGGCTGCCGTTGCGCCAACCAATCAGAAGGTCACTTCGACGTCGCTCTAACGTCTAAGTCAGAACACACGCTTTCTTGCCCAGCACTGCCCTAAACCAACAAGTAAAGCTCATATTGGTAGTAAATTTACAACCACCACCAACTAAACGTATCTGTTCCAAGTAAATGCGGTAAAGGAAACAAACCACTGAAGTTCCACTGATCTGTCAACAAAGAGATTGTTCAAGTTTGTGTTGCGTTTTCACCAAATAAAGCTTAATGGCAGCGCAAATGACAAAGTTGCTAGAAAGCGACAAACCTGAGAAGATGCTTCTGTTCCATCGATTCGGTCTCCTTGTTGTAGATGTGAACGAAGTCCCCGAGCTGCTTGGCGAGTATGCGCTTGCGGTCGCACAGTGACAGACGGCGACTCGGGATTATCACCGAGAAGGTTTGTCGTAGATTGCTCGCCGCGCGCTTCAGGAAGCGCAGCACGAGATCCTGCATTGAGCGGGGAACAAATGGGGGGAGGTTTATGCCGCATCGGCGCTGGCGGTAGCAGCGAGCTTTACATTTACACACCAATTCTGGCCACAGTTGCGTCTGCACGATTTTTTTACGAGATATTTTATAAAGTCAGCCAAACAACTAAGTTCAGTTGACTTAACAGTTAACACTGCGGTGGACACTTCGCCATAATCGCAAGTTTAAGAGTTTTAAGGATCGTGTGGCAATCTTGAGGAGGCAAGAAAGACCACAATAACAACAGTGCACTGGCTTTTCTGCAGCAGCGGTCAAAACGTTACTGCAATCAATCTAACAAAGCAACAGAACGTCTCCTGTGGGGCACATCGCCTGTTTGCCAACAATTATTACCATTTGTTCCTCCTGTTTCAGAACAAGTTCTGGGCTCTCCTTCGAACGTTTTTCAGACTCAGCCATCAGGCGGTATTGGACTCGTGATAGATATGATGAAAAGGCTTGGCGAGCTTGAACTTTCCTAAGCACCGAAGCATATTCCATTTATGCTTTTTTCTCATTTACACTCTTTTCACCAGAGTTTACCTGATTAATTACAGCTAATTCCAGGAAAGATATATTTTAGACAAACTGTCTTCACACATAACGTTTACAAACTTGTAATAAATCATAGAATCGATGCAGGAAATCTACCAACTTTAACAGATTTCTTTCTATAATTGTCTCATCCACATTGACTGCGAAAGCTGCCATCAACGTATCTACGGTTACGAAAGTTCGCAATGGAGTGAAGACCAGGCTGGCTTAACAAAGTACAAAGAATCGGCAGTTTAACCCAGCAACATCTACAAAAAAAGCACTTTTCATATGATGGCAGCCGCAAGACATGTCCTTATTTTACAACGCAAGCGAAGAACAATTAGCTCTTTGTTTAATCATCGGATGAAACACTTTTCTTGCTATGAGGCGTTTATGTTGATGTAGCTTCGCAGGAAGCGAACGATGTTCTACACATATCAAATCAGCTCACCCCAGATTCCCGCCCGCTTTCAGTACTTCAAGTACATCGACAGTCTTCTTGGTGGGGATGGTGTGCAGCGACCGCCTTGCACTGGAAGTAAGGGGAAGTTGGTCTTGACCAACGTTTTTTAAAGCAGCACTTTCATCTTCATCATTTGAAGACTCCCCCATGAAGGTTGCCCCCCCGGATAGTTTGCTTCTCTTCAGTGAGTTGAAGGATGGTGATTCGGGTGGGGAATTCCCTTCTTTAGAGATCTTTTTATGAGACTTGGACACTTCCTTCAGCCCGTCGGTCTTATACATGTAAACGCGTTGGGAGGAGTTGATTTGGGAGGTGACTTCGGAATTACTTGATGCTGTGTCGACTTTCGCGTTTGACGGCAGCATACCAGTCTTGCTAGATCTGTTAGATAAGCTTTGCTTGACAGTTGTGGAGGCCGTGTTTGGGCCCGCGCCCTTTGAGCCCTCCCGGAGCCTGGACACGCTATCTCCCGCGCCTGAGGTGGAGCTTTTGGACTTGGGAGTTGATTGCACTTCGCATATTTCGGCAGAGTCGCTGTCCTGTTCCTCTTCGCTGTAATCTTTGGTCAGCCGACCTTGTTGGAGGTGTTTGTTGTCGTAGCCTGAAATAAACCTCAGGTGAAAAAAGTTTTCTGCAAAATGTCAATTACCAAAACAAAAATCCTCTCCGTTACCGATAGGAGTAGGTTTCCGTTTGGATTTTTTTCGCCCTTCGGCCGCGCCTTGCCTTCTTCTCTTGGTCGATTCGAGCGAGAGAAGTTTGCGTTCATACTGCATCAGCCTCTCCCCGGCCAGCCGGTTCCTACCCTCCAACATCTGCAACACGCACGGGGTCGTCATGGAAACAGGCAATTCAGAGCAAAAGAAAGGACAATTTTTGGCTGCTTTCCAAATCACGCGCTCAAGACCGAATAAAGACAACTTCAAGCACACAAACACAAGCGAGCGACAAACCTGACTCGCCGCCATGCTACGCATCCTTGCCACAGCTGAGGAGTATGCCCCGGATGTTGGTCGGGCTGAGTAGGACCTGGAAACATAAACCGTCGTCCGGTTACTTCGCAGCGTAGAGGTAGTGATGAATGGTTTGGGGCAGATGACGAGGTTTCCGCAAACAAGCAGAGTAACATTGAACTGATCCGATAAAAGGCGGCACTAGATGTTATGTCACCTTGTGTTTGGGGGTTTTTCAGCTTCCTCGTGGTTATTTTAGCAGCCCATAAACTTTTTTCAGCTGCAAACGTAAACCAACCATCGCTGAAGAAAAGTAAAATGATCTGATTGTCGTGAAACAAAGTGACGTGTAGGTGAATAAGCTGTGATGAAAATTGGTTATGGGCAGGTACTGAGCAAAGTGATGATCAGTGACAAGTGAACGAAGAATATATTCCTGCCTAGATGAGCGATGGCTGTGAAAAAAAATCAACTTGTCTTGAGAATGCCGCCTTCACGCGTTGGTTCCTCCAGTCAAAGTAACACAATTTTAGTTACTACCCTGACCAAAACTATACATTCACAGATGCCTTAAATCAGCGTTGTTTTTCTGGAAACAATAGAAATGACTACGCATGTTGATACTGATGGCGTTTCGGGATTCTGGGAACAGAAGTTCCTGGCGATGATTGTAAGTTGAAAATATTTACAAAAGGCTTCGAACGTGTGCGTTTTCAAGAACATGAACAAAAAAAGGGCAAGAAAAGGATAAAAAGGGCATTCCGGACGTTTGACCCCCACCCCCGGTATCAAAATTTCACAACACGATCATTCTAATGGAAAATAACCTGAGTGGATGAAAGCCTACAAATAAGAGCACGAAGAAATAATTTCTACTGTATTTTTACAACGAGAGGTAAAAGCTTCTGCAGCAAATTGTACCGCCTGGTATTCTTTATCTGGTCTCTGGCACTTTAAACCATCAACCATTCGGAAATACCTGGACAGTAACAGAATAGTTACAAGGTCGAAGCAAAATCTGGACACAGTCGGAGCAAATACTCGCTGTAGCGTCAACGATGACCGGATACTCACATGTCCGGGAAGAGCTTTTGAGCGAGCATGTGGTTTAGTGATGATTTGTACTCGAGGAATGACCCGTAATGCTCCCACGTATCAGGAGTGGGGAATATTCGAACGAAGCTTCCCCTCCTCTGATACTGCTCCTTCGCCATCTTCAGCACTTTCGCCTCTTCTGCTGAAAGCCCCCCCCGCGGGGGACCCCCCACATCTTTTGAAGCTGTCGATGCCGACGAGGGACGTTTGTTGGGGACCTTCAAATAGTTTCGTTTGTTTCATGCACGGAGGAAAGCACAGAAAGATCTGGATGTTTAAGTTGACTTGATTAAGATCGCAAAAAATACCAGATTTGTTACTGCGATTGAGAAACATATTGCGATTCAGTTAATGACAGAATTTCCATTGAAAAGATAGCGCTGGACACGAAGCAGTTTGTTGTGCCAGTTTGACATCGGCAACTACTGTTTATCTAAACCCACTCGAGCGTTACAGCGGTGCTCCCACACAAAAACATTGTTTCGATTCTCCAGATCGCGATCAGCAAACCAATAATATGGCGACACGTTCTTGATCATGATTGGCGGGAAAGGTCCGGTTCAAAGACTGCACCGCAAGGTAGTTCATTACATAGCCGGCGTTGGAAGAGCAGAGAATCAAACGATGTTAGTTGCCACTGCACATGTGACGTGGTCACAGCCTATCATAGAAGTATCACCGCTCGAACCAGCTGTGCCAGTTTAAAGCCAACTGCACATTATCTGTTAGGTAAAAAAGCGGAAAATTCTAGAGAAGCAAAGCGTTGGCAATGGTAACGACTAACGAGCTACATGACGAAATACGTCACTGGTGTGGCGTGCAACTGACATCAGTTGCTGTTGTGAGAGGTAAATTTTTTCGGGATGTTTTCTGCGGACAAGTTGAAGTCGTAAACATGTGCATAGCATCTATGCATGTCAATTTTGAAATATTATTGGTTGGAAGCATGATAACGTTTTGTCATAAAAAGCGAGATTGAATCCACTTGCGACGTAACGTATCCAAATGATGCAGCAGCCAGTAAAAACTACTAATGATCGAGGACAAAAAAATTACTGGCGCGCACACCAAGCGAGCCATTCCTCTGCATAACAATATTGCTAGGATATTTTGTATTGGACAATTAAAATTTGGCGATCGTATTGCAAGGCACTTCAATGCTTCCGCAGTGGATACAGCCTGCACTTAAATCGTTAACATCGCCTTCGGCAAATAAGTAACTTCTTGATAATCCAATGAAGATGTTAACAGTTTTTGAAGTCCCTTTTTGCTAGAATCGTCATCCCTTACGTCACAAATTGCAAAGCTAAAAAGAGTGAAGGTTTATCTTTGGAATGACACAAATGACAGAAGGTCCTTACTGCTTGCATGTAGCTCAAAGAAAAGGGAGTTGAAAACTGTTAAGTCAAAAAAACGACACATCACCCCAGGTTATTTATCGAGGCAAGAACGTCGCCACAAACCATTGTTACAAAACACTAACATTGTTAGAGCGTAAGTGTTGTTATGATGTCATAGAAAACATATGTTAAAACAACAACTTTCAATGCCTGGTATGATTAGTGACAAGGCTCTGCTGCTATAAATGTTGAATAAAGTAGAAATAAGGATTTGAAGATTTGAAGCAATGAAGTGAACGTAGTGCATGCGAAAGCTAACTCCGGTCAGACATGGAGTCTAAGCTCTATAACAGTAGATGAAACTTTGAAGCAAAACACCACAAATCTACATCTAAAGTACTGAACACCGCACGCCGGGCTCACCGCTTGTGACAGAGAATTGGGTGATGCGACACTCTTAGAGGCTGAGTATGGACGCTTAGGTAAAAAGAATTGCAAGGTGAGATAACGACATGGTTGCGTCAAAAGATATTGCCACGAAACTTATGCACAAGATTCCTCGCAAGCTTGCTGCCAAGCTGGAGCTTGTTTTATTATTTAAACTTATGCATCTATACTTCTTGCAATGTAAACCAGTTATTTGTTAAGCGCATGTTTGTCAGCCATCAATCCTCACCCGCATCACGTCGAGCTGCTTCTTGGTCTGTTTTCGGGTTAAAGGATCGACGCAAGAAAACCCTGCAATGAGAAACAACAGTTTTTAACGATCATTACGGAAGTTAAAGTTACGAACTGAAACTTGCCTTGATCACAGAAGGATCGTTATTGGTCTGGTAGTTATCAATTAGCCTAAAATACGATGACACGACTGTAGTTGTCAAATGAATAAAAACTCATAAACAGCATGCTTAAAGCAAGTCGTTTCATAAATCTAAGTGATACAATACAAAAAAGTAATAAACCTGCAAGACTGAAGAAATCCGCGACCATATGAGACTTTATTTTAAGATCCAGTGGAGCGTCACTGTAAAAAATGGCAACAGGCGTCAACTTCGACAACACAGGCACAACAGCCGCAGATTTTCACGAGGTATTTCCAGTTTTGTGAAGGTTAATGGTAAGGTTGTTTACTTTTCAACTCTGCTACGCCTGTAGTTACATGTGCGTTAAGGAAAAACTAATACCACACAACAACGTTAAGGTTGTTGATAACGTCTTTTAAGATCACTTTCTTCAGCCCAATACCGTATTTATTCGATTGTAAGCCGCGCGGCTTACATTTTTGTTCTTTAGTTTATCGAAAGTTTTGGATGACGCTCAGTCTTTTCTTGTTTTGTCGGCTACGTTTTGTCGACCAAACCCTTTTTTCACATTCTAATCTCTTGAGCGTCACGTGCACATCCGTCACAGGAGGATTATGATGAACAGAAGGCTGTTGTAGTGGTGTAAGCATCATTACCAGGTTTGTCAATTAAACGCGAAATGTGCTAGTACACGAAAGTATCTCAGAGGCTTGGGTAATCTATGTTTTAGTGCGGTTTACAATCAAGGGCGACTTACATTAATTTTTTAAGACCATTTTCCTGTGGTTTACAATCAAGGGCGGCTAACAATCGAATAAATACGGTAGTTGCCAGATATAGGCGAAAATAAACAGACAGTTTCTATTTATTTCATCACAATAACTGCTCCCAACTTCTTGCGATGAACCGCAAAAGTAAAAGCAAATACGCCCAACAATTTACCATGCAAGTGAAGGAGATAGATTTCCTTCTAAAATCCACGGTTTCAAGTTCTCATCCACAAGGATGTCGAAGCCGTACAACTCTGAAAAAGTTTCAAGCTTATTAAAAAAGAATAAAGCTTATTCGAAATACTGCAAAACCAAGGCGGTGAAAGAATCTACGGGTCCTTTTGTCAATCTGCCTCCTTCATTTTGCCAGGATCTCCAGTGCAATGAAAATGAAAAACCAACGCTCTGAGTCTGAATACTTCCATCCTGGCAGAACGCGTCCTGTTAGTGCTTCGTCTACGGCGCAGGCATTATTTTCAAGCCAGCAATATCTTTTCATGATCATCCAACGGCAAGCAGTTCTCGTTGGAAGCCATGTCATAGAACCACACCCCTACCACACCCGACGACGGGGGGGCACCTAATTTTTGTCAAACACAAAAGTTTCATGAACTACAGTATCAACATTTAACCTTTAACGGAAGTCATTTTGCCCCACATTGACTACTGTATTTAGTCCAAGTTGATGTTTGTTTTACACGAAAATCCCGATCGACCAAATAAAACAATAATATCCAGACACTGCTAACTTGAGAAACGTTTGCCAGTTTTAAATCATCATTTAAATATAATTAGTCGTGTTTTCATCTCTCTTTGCAAAATTTTTGCCAACCAACTGCGGTTAAAGCAACTAGTCTGAAATCGATTTTCCATATAAAAATTTTGCTAAACTGATCGTCACCTTTGTGGAGAGTGGTTACTTTAATAAAGATATGTGGAAGTTTGAATCATCGCAAAAAGAAGAAAGCAGAGCCCAGGCCGCTGATTCCACGAAAGCTTGCAGCCAATCTAGAGCTCGATTTCCTAGTAAAACACTTTGTGAGTAGATTCAGCTGCTTTGTCCTTGTGTTTTTGCCACTTATTTGTCGATACGTGCAGTCAGAATCCTCGTAGAGTTATATAAGCACTGCATGGCAGGAAGATTCCTCAAAAACCCAACCTTGCTTTCCATATTAGATGCTATTTTGTGAGTATGACACAAATTAATAACGAAACATAACCATGATGCAAATGTTTGAAGCGATTAAAAACGCTGGAAAAATTCACTGTTGAAATGTACCAAGGCAATGATGAAGGACCGGATATGCTACAGATACTACATTCAATTGCAACATGTCATGGCTGTATTTTTTCACTGTGAGATTTTGTAGCTTTTTGCAGCATATAAATACTTTGCAGTGCTTTTCATTTTTCCACGTATGCATTCAAGTGTTATTCTAGCATTTTTGTATGTCTACTGTGAATATCCAACTGTTTTTATTCTGAAGTGGCCATGTTGAAAACGCCTGTCTTGTTACTAGTCAGTGTCTGCTGAATTTGGACTTGTACATACGTATATGTGAATACAGTGAAACCCCGCTTATTCAAAAATAATGCATGCGATGTCCACCACTCACCAGTCAGTACCGGCTGACATAAATGTTGCAGTCTGGCTCTTTTAGAAAGGGGATGATAGCAACATCCTCTCAGCTTTAAAATGTGTTTTGATGCATGGTCGATTGTGCGGTAAACTTGGGTAAAAATTTATTCCTATTTATTTCTTAGGTGTCTTTTGTAAAGGAAAACAATTTGGCATATTTTTGTCCTGTTTGACATATTCCGAAACACGCTTTGGTATGTTTAGTCTTTGTGGGCTTGACAACACTGGTGCAGGCTACAACATTTTGCTGCATTTTTTAGACTAGACTGCTAGATGACGATTGATCATTGTTTAAAACTATTAATCATGTTTCTTGAGGCAAATGCGTTTTCATTACACAACTTTAAAATATAATTTAGTTAATGGAAAACTTTATTTCAGATAGTCACGGCATCCCAACCCAAAAATAGATCTTACAGCCAGCCACACGTTAAATTTGGATTTCCTAATTTATAAGGAAATGGGAAAAATTTACCACAATGTGTTGTGTTTTAAAGTTCTATCAAGCCAATCAATGAAGTCTAGCCTTCTGAAACATCATTTTTTGACAAATCATCCTACCTAGCCAGGAAGGCTGTGAAGTGATATAACTAAACACTTAATTGATACTTTGTATTTCCATCGTGTACGGTTAACGCCAGGGCTGTGAAGCCGGAACACAAATTCTAGGCTCCGGTTCCAGGCATCTAAATTTTTTGGCTCCAGCTCCGGCTCCAAAATGATTTGCTCTATTACAAACTAAAAACCACTGCGTTTTTTGTACAATTCGCTTGTGCCACAAACTATGTCTGTGGAACCGGAACCGAAATTTCAGGCTCCGGATCCACATCTGAAAGTTTCAGGCTCCGGCTCAGTTTCAATCGTTCAAAATTGTCTGGGATCCGGCTCGACGGCCTTGGTTTATCCTATATATTCTTTATAAAGGGTGCGCCACACATCTAGGTTCAGCCAAAGGGTGCGTAGCTAAAAAATGTTTGAGAACCCCTGACGTTGAACTTCGCCGAGTAAATCTCAATGGCAATACAGACACACCAAGTGTCTCTGGCACACTGATTTAATTTCGAAGTTGTTTTCATGGATTATCTTGGAACGGGTCAGTGGTCTCAGTTTCCATTATTGCTGTTGCGACTCCTCACCGAGCAGAACAGCAGATCAGGCTGCTGGAGAAAACGATCAGAATAGTTTCTGTTGTTTTTTGTTGAACTCCGCCGCAACATCTAAAAAGAAAGTTTTTTTGGTACTTGGTGGAAAACAACAGAAAATCACTGGGCGGGCCAAGCAAGAAGCCGCGTTTGGAGTGGAAGGAAAAGTGCATTCAAACTTTAACAAACAAAAGAACAACTTTTCCTTTTGGGCTTTGCTCTAGTGATCTGATTGAACAGAAAATGGATGGCTGATTGACAACTGCAAGCATGCAATCTAGAACCACAATGAAATTCAGGCAAATGGTGGAAGCCTAGCTTTCCAGCTAAGACAAGAAGATGCAAAAACCAGCGTCTCGTAAGTACCCGATATGCTGGATGATGGCGCATCTGTCATCATCAAATTGGGCAAAGTGACCGAGAAACTTCGATGACGGCCAGTCTGGATAAAAACTCAGTGAATGCAGCCAACCTATTTTCCGTTAAAGGAGTCTGATACCAATCAACCTTTAAGTATTACGTATCAATTTTAAATACGACATGTTGGTTCTCTATTCTCGCTTTGAGAGTAAATGAAGACGTTTCCATGACTGCCAAGGACAAAACGATTTTAACATTCTTCAAAGCAGAGAAAATAACTGCACATAATGAATGAATAATGTATTACGGTAAGGTCGTTTACCAGATGTTTAGACAACAGCCTTTCCTGAAAATCACGATGTCATCTACAAGTCATTCCCGTAAAGTTATACAGTTTCTGTAAGAACGTACTTTCTTGCAGAAGACCAATGATAAATTTGATACACAATAGTGGGAGTCCGAATGAAGGTACTGTGTTCTGGTTGAGAGCATTATCCCAGGGTAACAGTCCGTCAGAAGGGCAAAGTATAGATTGCTTTGAGCAAAGCATGCAGTGCTGCATGCTCAGTCGTTTCAGTGACAATAGGTCAGTGATTCCCAAAGTATGGGTCGCGACACAAACAAGGGTTGCAAAGGGTAAAAAACGGGTCGCGTTCAGTAAATAAGTCTTTAGTTAATTGTTGTAAAGCTTTAAAAACGAGACAATCGAATGGCTGCTCAACACCTGCTGCCCCCGACACCACTTTTTCATCCAACTGACAGTAGGTTTTCATCAAATGACGACGAGAACAGGAGAACAATAGAAATCAACGAACGCGCGCCATTGTATGACGTAGTGATAACAATGATAACGACGATGTAAGGGCAAGGGAGATAATGGACAGTAGGTTGTGAAATAAAAGAGCGATAAAAATAAACTGTACACTGAACTGAAACGAAGCAAAGGTATGCAATCTAATGTTCTGCCAATTACAGCCAAAGGTCGCTTTGTAGATTTGTGGAAAAAGGTCTCAACTGACCTCGGGTGTAGAATTAACGAAAAACGATTCAATAAAATTGTCTTTTTCAAAATCACTCTCAAACGCAACAACCTGGGTTTGCGACAAGTTTTCACGTGATGCTCCAACCGTAACGTGTGTTTAGCAAGCGCACTTTTTGTCGGGATCAAAAATTTTTATATAGCTGATGTGCTCTTTTTGCGTGTTTTAAAGGGACTATTTATTTCACCAAAGTGTGTTGCATATTTTCAACTTTCCCTTTTTCCTCTTTTCAAGTTCTTTCAATCTCTTTCATCATAGGCTGAATTATTGGACCAAAACAACTGACATTGAAAATGAACTTGCCAATTTACTGCCAAAAATCATACATACAATCATTAGTTGTTTTTTTATGTTGAAATATCTTTTACATGCATTTCAATTCGCTTATAACGTCAATTCGTACTTCATGAAATTCCCTAGAGGTGCCGTTATGGGCAAATTCTTTATTTACCTTGCTTGTTAACTCAAGGGTTGAAGTTCCTTGCGTGTTGTGTTCTCCCAGACAAGAAATTTTACGGTAATAGCTTTTACTGATGCAAATATGTACGCGTCTTCGATGACGCAACGCAAAGGTTAAAAGCGACGGTTCCGGATCGAAGGTTCTGACTCCCTACCCTGCCTGTGTTATTGTAGTTGTGCGCTTGAGCTAGGCTATTAAAGACGCGCATGGCGCACTAAAAGGACCCGAGCAATCTGCACGTCCGTGCGGCCCGCTTCTACTGAAGATTGCACCTCGGGAAATGAAACACGCACTCAAAATGCATGTGCCAGGGCTTGGTCCAGATCGAAGTAATTATAACCAGTCACGACTTTGGTCCAGATTACACACTACACTAGCCCAAATTACACAGATCACCCCCAAAGTGAATCTACACAGAAACTGAATGTACTATATTGAAAATTTTTTCACCGTTCAGGATTTTTGAGCAACTTGCTCTTGCCCTGAAATTTTTCACTGTATTGAACATACTTCTACATTCAGGATTTCTGAGCAACTTGCGCTTGCCCTGAAAACAGGGTTTGCCCTGAAAATTTTCACTGTATTGAAACATTTTTACCATTCAGGATTTTTGAGCAACTTGCACTTGCCCTGAAAAACAGAGTGTGCCCTGAAAATTTTTATTGTATTGAAACATTTTTACCATTCAGGATTTCTGAGCAACTTGCGCTTGCCCTGAAATTTTTCGCTGTATTGAACATACTTTTATATTCAGGATTTTTGAGCAAATTGCGCTTGCCTTGAAATTTTCCAAGCCAGGGGGGCTGCCACTCCCCGCCTAGTACGGCCATGTTGACAGGTTGGAATGCGTGGCTTCCCAGCATGGGTGTCGGGAGGATTTTTTCAGTGGGGGGGCATCAGTGGATTTTTTTCAGGTGGTGAGCAAAAGCATTTTGTCAGGGGGGGAACCACATGGTAAAATTTCATTTTACCAAATTAAAAATAACAGAAACACATTTTTTGCAAAAACGCATAGAAAAAAATCAAATTCAAAATGTAGAGGGCAACGCCCTTCTGCATTCCCCTTACGACGCCGGTGGTTCCGAGTCGTATGCACAGTGGCGTTGAACCTCTCACCACCCTGGCGTAAGTTGAACAACATTTCTCTTCCCATAAACGATCGAAACCCATTTTCACAGTTTTGCTTCTGACAAGGCTGCTGTTGTAAAATTTATCACCAAAGGGGATGACGTTTTGTACGTCCACGAACAAGAAAATGAAGTTAACATCAAATGTTCCCAATTATTTTTCAAGTTTCACAACTAGAGGTTGAAACATTTTGCACGGACAAAACCATCAAAAATCAAACAAATAAAAATTCACTGACTTTGACGACATATCATTTTCTTTCGTGAAAGTGGGTGAATTATATGCAAATTTTAAAGTATCTGCTGTGCCAATCATTTGTTGGCACGTTTTGTTAGTTCTGTTATGTCACAAAAGAGTCTCAAACACACGCCTCCCTGAGCTTTGTTTGGCGGCCTTTCGTATTCGTTGCCTCTTCCCACTGGATCATAATCTCGATTGTGAAGCTCTGTTTTAATTTTTCTTTCGACCTACTCTCGTGGTGCTACATTCAAATGCCACGCTTCGATCTCCTTGTGACGTCACATTGAAATGATAATGTCGGAAAGCAAGGTAAGGAAACCACTAGTTATGATTACAGTAACCAAGAATAGTTCACGGATGGCGCGCACCAACAATGAAAGTGTTCTCAAAATAAACTGACAATTGTTGTTCAGGAGAATCAACAGGGCGGGAATCAGAGCGACCGCATCATCATCCGAAGACAACGAATCAAACAAACTGTACAGGGAATGATACGATCGCAACGATTCACTCTGTGAGAGAGACAGCTGCTTAGAGCATGACCAGGGATCTGACATGAAGAGGAGCGGAACTGAAGGGAGGCTTCACTTAATAGAAGAACCGCACATCTTTTCTGGTCGTCCCACCCAGTTTGATGTTAATATTCAAACGAACCTTGAAGTTTGTCCCTGGTAGTTTTGACAGTAAATTAACCTATTTCATCATTTATTGCTTTTAACGTAGTTTACCTTGCATGAAAGATTTGCAATAGTATTTTGAACGATTCCACAGAACATAACATGTGAAATTGCAAATGATGAGCATTCCTAACTGGCGGCTGGTAAGTGAAATTCCCAAAAAAATTGTAAAAAAGCACATTAAGGCAGTAAAAAGTAAAAATGTAAGCAAACAAACAGATTACCGACGCAGTTGTCACGGTGGGGAACGAACATTCGACATGCTGTTGCAATCGGCAGCTCAGCAGCAAGGATGGACTTGATTATAACTGATTCGATCTTCACCATAAGTTCTGTTGTGTTGATTCCTTCTTGTTTCAAATACCGCAACATGGCGCTCATGCTCCACTTATTTCCATAATCTTCTACATCCGGGTCTTCACAACTGAAGTTTCGAACATCAGAACAAAAGAAGAAATAACAAATATGCCAAATTAATTCGCAGAGAAACGGTTCAAAACTGGTGAAAACCATTTCGCCAGCTTATTGCAGCAAACGTTTTCAAAACAAGAACCCACCGAACGTAATCATGACTTTTCTTGTTGATTGAGTAATTCGTCAGGTGCATCATTTGATTTTTCAAATGCCTGTTGGTTTTCTCATATTTGACAGTTGCGAACCTAAAAAATATATGACATGAAAAATATTTTTCACAGACATTTCTTTTCCATGATAAGCCCTATGAATATGGCATGCTGTTGCAACATCATTTCAACTTTCTAAACAACATTAACCTGAACGTCAAACATGAAACACTGTTCTTCACTGCATACAACAAGAGTTGTTAAAACAAGCCGCTCTATCGCAAGCAAAAGAATCGGTATGAGATTAAGGTAAGTCATCCTCATCACCTCGTCAACCCCTCCTCGTACATGTAGATGAGCAACGGGTCGTATGAAGTGACAGCGACATAGACCCTCACGTCAAATTTAAAGCCATCAATCAGAAGTGGGTTGCTTATGTATTTACACACCATTATGTTGTCTTCCAGTGGCACTTGGTTTGGCTGAAATATATTGGAATATGGAGTAAAAAAGTAAACATAGTAAATCAGATGACAAATTGAAGTTGAAAAAGTTTTTAAAATCAACGTTTAGCATTTCGGAACACAATTTGTTTACTCCAAAGCTGATTTTCAGATGGAAACAACTATACGCACAAAAAAGATGCGAAAAGGAGAACATTCCCATCATCAGCATTTTCGACAAACTCGGAGGAGCTGAAAATGAACAACTAAAACGATGCTAAAGACAAACGAAATCTATTCCAAACAGGAAGTTCGTTCTCCTGGCGACAATTTTTATTTTTTAGCCGACGTTTCGTAAATTAAATTTGTTCCATTCTCATTTTACGCAAATAAATGTTCTGATTACCACGGCGCAGCAGCCACAGCCGCCGCCATGAAGGTGGAACGGAGGATGCACATGTTTCCCGGGCAGTCACATAAGCGCGCATTGAAGCGCAGAGTAAATCGTAATTTTCTTAACGTCGTGCACTTGCGCATGCGCGTTACGTCATTAGCAGAGCACACGGCGAGGGGAGACCATCGCGAGGGTGACGGCGACGCTGTAATTGCCAGGATCACATAAAGGCTGCACAAAATGTGGCTGAAAAAGAATGGAGTCTTACGTTGTTGATCAGGTAAATCCCCCTCCCTCTCGATGACGCAATTGGCTTCACAATCCAGGATCCTTTTTCTTTCACAAATGCAGCTGCATTAAAAGGAATCGCAGTAGATAATACAATTGCTTCAAAATCTTAAAAACTAATATTGACATCGTAACCTTAACGCACATTTGCAAAAAAGCAAAGTTGGCAGTGCTGTTGAACTTTAACACAACGCATGAGAAGTTAACTAATCTACAGCTTTTTGTGTGCTTAGAGAGCTACTTACCGCAAAATTCTTGATATTCGGACGGCATCAGAAAGCTTTTTGGGATAAAATCGAAGTGCTTTGTGCCTTTTGTGTGGGCCATTCGTTCTATGTTCTTGTACAGTCTATCTTTGCGGGTAATCTCATAAGATCTGCAAAAGTACATGAAGTTCAGCTTTCATAAAAACAATTTGCATTCCACTTTGACAGTCAAGATTAACATTATTGCAATATGTTTATCAGTGAACAAAGATTACAGTAAAACGAGAACGCGATTCAACAAATCCTCATGCGAGTTAATTTTTTCAGATATTTTTTGTCATAAAGCTGACGTCGTGTGTTATTGCTGCATACTATTTAGCAACTGATTTAGATACTGAACATATTTTCTTTGAATTAATAAAGGCTGCTAGCAAACCAAATATCTGCAATAATGCCTGTACAGTGAACCAGCAATTCTGCATGCAGTGACCACCTTCCCCACAAGCAACGTTATATCGGGTCCCTAAACCTCTACACCTGGCATCAACTCAATTACCGCCAATTTATGAGAGTCAGATCACGAGTATGTTTCGTGGCTCCACAATTTGCCCATCATTTGTTGAATTGTGCTGACAATGTAAATATTTGTTTATAAAAAGCTGAGCCTGATTTATATAAACCTTTGGTCATGTCTTTGTTGCTTCTCACAAGACTCTGCAAAACTTCAAATCTTTACTCTGTTTCAAAGGCAGATATATTGTAGTTTTGCACAAAATAAAAATTGCCCCTTCACTCAATTGTAAATTGCACCAAACGGCACTCACTAATTCATTCTTCAAAACAAAGATTACCATAGTGTTGTAATTTGCATAAATTGAATATATTTGTATTTCTACACTTTGTTTTCATAAACGTGATTAGCTAAGCTAGAATTCACTTATGTTGCAAATACTACATTTAAAGTTCTATCATAAAAAGTCCATCTAACTTTTACTCATTGAATAGGAAAATATTTTACAAAATTAAAAGTTTTTGTGGATTATTCCCAAGATTTTCCTTTGCTTATAAAATGCATGACAGGTTACAGTTTTATTTTCTAATAATGTTGTTTCATTTGTTGCAGTTTGCATTTATTTACAAATACCAACATTGTATATGTGCAGCTTACACACACAAGCTGGTATTTTTAAAAGGTAATGCTAACAAGCAAAGGAATTGCTGCCTCCACAATGGTAGCCACTATTACCATAGCATTTTTAATCTTAAATCAGATGTAGCCAGCAATGTTGTCAGAATACAGCACAACCTGGTGTAGCAATACCCTTTTCTAGATTATTTTCATTGTTATTTGGAAGAATTTCAACTTCTTATCAATGGCAAAGGTTAGTAATCACTCAATTATAGTTAAATTTTGCAACTGTTTCCAAAAATTACAAAACATTTGTTGAAGAATGTTAGGTGCAAAAAGCAAGAATTAATAAGTTCAGTTGAAAAGCTGATCAACTAGAAAAAGCTAGTACAAACTGTAACTTCCACATAATAACATTATTCACTTCAAGACATTTTTCATGTTTTCACATAAAAAATACATTTAATAAAAATGTCTGATATTTTTCAATAGTAAAATTGCAAAACTGGAGGTACAATTTTAGGAGCACAAGCAGCTGACATCCATTGATTTGACAAATTTGTTTCTACTGAACTCTACCTTCAGTTTGAAAGCACAGCTCAGTAACTGATATCATAAATCAATTGCTTGTATTAGAAACACAACCTATTTCCCAAAAAGGTAAGACTTAAAATTGGAAGCCCTATTGACGCTGTGTACACTATAGACCAAAACACAAAACAGAAAACAATTATGTGCATGTTATCACATGTGAAATTTTAACATATTTCTGATGAACATCACAGTTCTCCAAATAATGATTGTCAAAATTGTAGCATGCTAATTTAATCAAGATTTCAAAAAACAACAAATTTATTTGTAGAGCAAGATATACATAACAATAGCAATCACATGACACAACATAATAGAAGCACAACCTTGGAAAATGGTTCACTTTCTGAAATTCTTGAAGGCTTCTCAATGAAAATGGTTTTAAATGTGCTCCTGTCCACATCAAATTAAAATCAGCACTGTTTGGGTGGACCTTAGAAAAAAAGAGCATACAGATGCTGAAGAAAGTCTCCCAGGTACACATACGTTCAAGAAACATTAGGGAAACCACGTTCATTGCTTTTTTAATATCATTTACAAAAAATACTTTTGATTCCAATGAAAAACAACAAGTTTATTTCCACATCTCAAGATCTTGCAAAGTACTTACGTTCTAGACAAAAAAAAATTCTGAAATGCTATTCATGATAATTTCCTGTGTTTAACATTCAGTGTTTTTAGCTTTAGTTCAGCAAAAATTTATAAATTACTTGTTTATAACAATCATACTCACATACGCACCAAACTCTTTGCAAAAAATCTCAAGGGCAAAAGCTTGTTTTACAAACATGCAACATATGCCTTTCAAGAAAAGACAACTTGGTGCCAATGGATAGTCATGAACAAATAGTTAAACAAAAGAACGAAAATCACCTCAACCTGTTGAGTCATGACCTAAGTTTTAGTTTTAGATAACCAACATTTAACAACTCAAAGAAATAATGTAGCTGAACTTTGCCCACAGATCCTCAAACAGCAAAATCAACCAACAATGACTGCCACAGTGATCATAGACTATCACAAAGAGCTGAGCAGTGAAATGGAGAACAATCTATTTCTTTGCATTGATAAACTTCAACCTTTCCTGTATTGTTAATATAAGCTTTTATTTATGCTTTGCAGGTGTCATTACCTGATAAATGCACATATCTACATGTGAAAGTTGGATGCACTACAAATTAAAATCTATTTCTAAAAAAGAATAAATGCTCAGCTAATAAGCATCATGCACTCTTTCACAACAGCTTGCTTCATCAGCCATTTAGCAATGTTTTATAAAAATCTACACAAAATTGATGTTTTTATGACTATTATCAACATAGAAAGTAGAAATTAAAATATCCAAGTCATAACAATGGAAAGATATCAACAGAATATATAATTCAGAGTTGGGTTTAGCATAAAAGTCATAACAACCACGTATTCTCATTTTCCCCCTCAAATGTGTTTAAATCTAGAATTACCCACGTTTGCCAAAATAATGATCCCTTTCTGACAGTTCAGCTACCTACTTTATACATCATATGTCTATATATATACATACTAATGATACTGCTAACATGAAAAACAATAATTGGTGAAAGAATTATAATGATCAATAGAACCATTGCAACATTAAACACATTAAAAACAATTCTAATTAAATAGTTAGCAACTCAAACAGTTTTTGTACCTACTTCTTTACATTTCAATATTTTCCAACAATTGTAAATGTTAAAATTCGCAGAGCAGCTATATGTACTATTCCCATTTGTGCTGTTACTTTGATGCACTATTGGATGCAACAGTAAAAGCACTTATCATTGTAAATAAATAATCATTTTTCAAGACCTTTGCATTTTATCCATGTGCACGCATCGTTACCAAAAATGATTTCATGAGTGGAAAAGAAAACAGCTCAGCAAAACATTTTATCTTTAAATACAGCCTTAAACTTTTGAGTTAGAACCTTACCTCATGAAATCCATATGCAGACAAAATGGAACGAACCAACTTGCTTTCTGTCTTTACCATTTTGTAGGAAAGATGATATTTTTCTAAAAAGTATAATGTAAAATATTTATTTCATATCGTTTATTGCAGTCTTGCTTGTTTTCTTAAAGCACATTGAACTTGACATCTTTGTTTGCATAGTTGTTTTTCTATTTTTACACGTAAATCATTAATATAAAAATGCAGTTTAATTTCCAACTCCCATATTTGCATGCAGTTATATTTATTAATTTATCAAGTATCATTGAAGTTTTTTGCATCACACACTGTATAAGTGCTCAAGATTTTGAATGTCTACTCATCCGGTAAAGTAAAAAAATTTTGGGACATGGATAATGATTTATGCTTTGTTGTGAAAAAATAAACCTTTTTACACAAACAGTTAATGCAACTGTTGCAAAGTTGACATGGTCAAACGTGTGGTACAGTCACCATAAATGAAACTTGAAACTTGGTTTTTGGAAAACTACTAATGAAACAATACTACACACTAATGTCAGGAACTGCAGTGCTGCAACGTCAGAGGTCAAAAATTCCCAAAAACCAAGTTTCAAAACAGCTATGCCACATTAAACTCAACACAAAAAAGCCCAATGACAAATAGTATTACCATCAAACAAAAGCAAATGTAAGCACAAACTGCAACTAAACCACAAAAACAATCAACATGAAATTTATGATTCGAGTCAAAGGTTTCAACAAAAACTGAATTTTTTCATGTCTTATTTTGATTTGAATGCATACACATTGCTAAAAATTGCACAACAGAATGAAGTTCGGCTGATTTGGAGGAAAGCAATATTGCCTTGAAAATATTTGGTAATTATGCATCGTAGTTGATATTTTGATCTTTGTTAAAGTTGAATCACACTGTTTACCCTTCTGTAACTCTCACCCATCAACAAAGACAGTGCTCACCTCCAATAGCTTTAAGTTTTTTTTCCCTGGTTATTATGCTTTCGGGACGAAATATTATTAGTGGACTTCTTTTTGTTCCACTGCCAGTCCAAAGCAAGGCTGATGTTTCACTAAAAAATTAAAATATCATTAATGCTTTATGATAAATATGAATGAATTTAGAACAAAAATTCAGCAATCATCAGTCCAATCAAATTATTTAGAAAAGTAAATACATGTCCATGTGAAATTTTTTGTTTGGTTTAAGCTGACCTTATGAAAGAAATTTATAACTTTTGTTTTTAAAAATGAGATGTAGATTAGCAGATTTTAAAATCTTACAATCAAAAAATATCATTACCATAGAACAGCTCACGGTTTAAAGTACAGATCTGAACACATGTAACTAGTCTCCACAAAGGAGATGCAGTCGAATCAATCAGCAAAGTTTTAAAAGGAAATCAATTTCATGTAACTCTATGCATTATTTGCCCTGAAATTTTATTCAAATAGAATCTTATTAGCAATGAAGTTGCCAAAAAGATCTTAATATCACTAAAGTTGCTACTGAATCAGTAAATTGTTGACCTACCCTTCCCAAGAAGCAACTTTCCAAGCAATAGTTTTGAAAGGATTTTAAATAATCGAAAAACAACAACTGGCTCAATTTTGGACTGTGCAACCTGTCCAGCCTCATGCTGTGCATTAACGGATGGGTGCAAAGAAAAGCTTTATGTGTGATGCAGACATTAGCCTGGCACCAGTGCAGCATTCACTGCAGAAGTGGATGCATGGCCTGTGGTGCAAAGTAAGTCTAGAGATAGGCCCCTGTAGGCTGTAGACTACTTTTGATATTCTGAATGCAGTACAAAGAGAGTGTAATAAATCTTTCTGTTCTTCAAAATTTTAGAACCAAGCTCGATCACACATCCCTACATGCCATTACAACTTAAACTTTTGGTTACTCAAGAAACCTTGTGAAATCTCCAATTTTAGGTCTTTAAGTCCTAAATCAGTGCAAACCTAAATCAACAGAGTTGAAAATACTGTTCTACCAGATGCGTAACTTGGAAGTTTAACAACACATGTGTATTTGGTCACAGTATCACCAGTCTGCAATGCCTACTGCATATTTATTTAGACCATGGTGCTCAGCACAAGTGTTTTATAAGGCAGTGGCTACAGAACCGCCATGGATCTTTAAATTTGAAACCTTATTTGACTGCCTCCTGCAATGTGACAGTAATGCACGATGAGCATGCAGTAGGCTTAGTAGAAACATAGTAAAAACAAAGGTAAACCTAAAACCTATCCCTAACCTAATACTGAGCTAACCCCAACCTAACCATAACCTAATGCTAAACTAACCTGACACTAACCTAATGCTAACACCTAAACCCAACCCCTAAAGCAAAAGTTTGGAAAGTTTTGAAAGAAGTAAAGAAAAACTGATCCCATGAATTGAAATGTGCAAGCAGTCACTATTACAAAAACGCAAGGTGCTAAGGTGAGAGGCGAACCCACAACTGTTGGCATGGCAGACTTGAGACGTATCCGTTATGTTACCAGGTCGACTCGGGAATAAGTTTAGAAATAAGATCCATGGATGGTTGCATAGCCACTTCCTTTTATAACTGTATCAAGACACAGCAAATAGTTTTTTTTTCCTGCAAATTTGAAAAGCCTGCATCACCAGTTGTTTCTTTAAATAGTAAAAGTGTAAAATTTTATGAAAAGGTCAAGATTCTTAGCGTACTATGCCAAGCCTAACTGAATGGTGATAAGAACATTCAAAAACAAGTGAAATCATTTTATTGAGCAGCAAACATGCTCAAGGGCACCTTTGTTCCTTTGTGATTTACTGACAGTTAAACAACGTTGCATGCCTATTGCATGTCAATGTATGATTGTCAATTATATAACATATACATAGTCTGGTATTAAATGTGTTTGTATTGCCTAAAACAACACCCATCAAATTTTACATTTAAATCTCCATGGATGTAAGTATTTTCCTACCTTAAGTTGCCTATTTTGTCAGGAATTTTGACATCTTGATTAGAAGCAAGTTTCATGCATTTGCTCAACAATGTGAATCTTGTAGCTTTTTATCAGTTCACATCACATGTCTGATGCTTAATGCAAATCTCAATTTTTCTTACTGTGTCATGCTGAAGCATGACAGTAACCAACTGGAGTAGTTGATGCTGCATTGTTACAGTGCTACCTCCTATTCAGTATGACCTACATATACCTAGCCCGTGATGTGTTGTGACTAAGCTTTTTTTTGCCCATTGTGTTGTATCAACTCACTCCTGTGGTAAGTCTGACGTAAAGAAGTTAAAGAAGGTAAATTAAATCATATCTGGAGAATCACTTGCAACATTTTTTAAAAAGCAATCTCTGTAGTTCAAATCCTATGCTTTTCTGAGATGTACAGTATACTAGAGGCATTCAAATTCAACAGAAACTTTCCAATCAAGGAGTATCAATGCCCTTTCAAATGCTCAGGTGTTGCATACAAGTTAGTATGTTCTTGTAGTGACTTCTGTATTGGTCAGACCCATTGCAACCTCATCAGCTTACTTTACAACATCAAAATTCCAAAGAATCAAAGCTACATGGCTACACCACAACATGCTTTGAAAGCATTGCAATTTTGATGAACCAGTTATCTTCCTTTCCACTAATGATTGTTTCCACCTTAACATTGACAAACCATTCATGATACAAGACAATGCTAAATGTCAACCTCAGCTACACACCATTGTTCAATCTGAATGTTTGACTCAGACAAAGTTAATTCTCTTGTTAACTGATTGCTTTCCACAATGTGTGTCTACGAGTTTCTCTCATATTTTTTTGTTTATGTTGCACCTGGATACTGGTGCAACATTTGTATACTTTATCTGATCATTGCTGATACTGAAAGCAGTTTACTGATTTTTGGTTGTGGCAATTGGCGGCAGGCCGAAGCCTGAAATTTGCTTCTTGCTGGGACAGTTGGGATGAATGCCCTTGCCCAAGGAGCGCTACAGCAATTCACTCAGTGGTCGTGGATCAAACACCCAACCTTTCAATTGAGAAGCAGACACTTTACCACTGAGCTCATGCCTTCCATTTGTTAAACAGCCAATATGATTTCAACCTGCTCCTTGGTTGTTGCATTGTTTTTCTTATACTGTTCAACCAATTTCATTAACATTTAAAGCTTGGCCCCAATATCAAAATATTTTTCACTGCTGATAAGCCATGCTAATACTAATATTTTTGCATTACCTAAACCACAGTTGAAGGACAATACAATGCATATTAAACAATTGGCAAAAATTAGAATAAATTACAACAAACGAAATATATGAAAATATTTGCCTTTTTGCAAAAGAATGATTTAATACTCAAAATTTAACAAGTTTGGAGTTAGAATGAAGGACCACACAATACTGAATTCTATACAGATGTCGCTCACTATAGAAGTCAAACATCCCTTTGATTTGTGCACTGTCAGTCATCTACTTATCATACTAACACTTACCACAAACTGGTTTATTTTGAGGACAATCATATGACTGGTCTGTACATTATTCACTAATTCAAGTTGTCAGGGTGCTGGTGAAGAACAGGACTATGCATTAGAATTAATAAATCAGCGATAGAACAAAAACTTAGTGTGGTGGTCAGATTATGGCACCAAGAAGTTCGACACAAAGAAGATAAAACATTCAGCCACTCATGTTTTGAAGTAGCAATAGAGATCACCTGCTGAAATTACTCTATTACTGCTGGAAACCATGGGTGACTGAACGTGTTGTCTACTTAATTTTGATCTTCTTGGCTATGCAGTCTGACTGCAACAAATGGCCACCCAATAAGAGTGATTTGAAAGGTGCAGTAAGCCCCTCGCACAAAGACCTTTTGTTGAAAGTCATCTTGATGTAAGGCTGGTTGAAAGTTAGGAGAGATGTGATGGTTGATGTCACATAATCACTGCGATATATATAAAATTACCATAAACAGAAGGCACATCTAAGACCTTCCCTACATAAGCTTATGATGAACAAATACTAACAGAGTGGTCACATGGGTGATCTCTACTGCTACTTGAAATCTTGGGGACTGAACATGTTGCCTGCTCAGTTTCAAAATTCTTGGCAATGTAATCTGACTGCAACATTGGGCTCCTGAACATTTAAAATAACACAGTAGAATAGTTGCTTTCATGAGCAAATTTTGTCAATATATATTGGCAGAATTTTGTTCATGTAACCCCAATGCTATTGTTATATTACCAAGACAATGAATCTATTAAGCTCTACTCATATTTACAGTTTTCATTCACAAAGAATCAAATTTTTTTAATTTTTTCAAAAACTCTTAAGAAGTTTCAATATAACAACATTATATATGAACTATAAAATAGTTGTACAGAAAACATGGGTGTAGAATCATTGAGAAGCTGTAAAAACACACAAGTTTGAGTTATATGTAACTTACCCTAATGCCATTGCATTTAGGTAAAAAACAGTTTCCAGTGCAATCATTTCGAAGTTGTACAACAATATTTTTATTTGCAAACAAAATAGGTGAGCAACTCTAGCATATGACGACAAACAATGTGTTGGAACTTCCTTTATGCAGCTATAATTTATGCACTATCTTTCTCCGTAATGCTTACCTTGATCTGCACAATGTAATGAAAACGACACAGATATTTATACAAATATATTGTACAGTAACAAAAAAGAAGTAGAATATCAAGCCACATTTACAACAGCCAATGACATAAAAATAATTATTAAAAGAGTATTTTAACTAAATTCTAACACTCAATTGTTAAATATAAACACCTAAGGTGCTGGTTAGTTTTGCTTCCCACATCCTCCTCTTCACTGTCATCACTAGAGCTTGTTGGAGTTAGTGATCCAGAATAATCAGAAGTAATTTCAGTATCTGGCATAATTGTTCCAAATAACTTGCAACACCACACCACAATTTCAACTTTGAAGAACTTGCATTTCTTTCCAAATGTGAAGAATTATCAACAAAAACTTAATATCATATTATTTCCAACACTATGACACTAACTGTCAAGACGTTCACCCTTTTTTCAACATAAATACTTTAAAACATAAATAATTTTGAGAATTTCAGTTTAAACAAACTTACAACCAAGTTTATTTTGCAAAATGCTAAAATAAATCATTATTTTTAAACAACTAAAATGCTTTGAACAAACTATCAGTCATAAAAGGCACTGAAAACTTAAAACAAGTCACAAAGTATGTATCCTCAACTCAAGAAGCGCATATTAGCCTAGCTGATCTGCACAGCACAACAACTTTTTTTTTTCAAAAGATGCAAAACTATAAGGAATAAAAATAAAAGTTCAATTAATAAATATCAAAAAAACTTTTTTAAATGTCACCCTGCAAAAGCAACGACAATTTCATTAAAGATTTTGATCAAAATAGTAGACAAATGGAGTTACATTAATTATAATATCCCAGGTTTGGAAACAACTACAATAATGTGCATTATTTTACAAAACTGTTGTAAATTTCATGATTTAATAATTCAACCATCCAAAATGCACTATGATTAAGAAAATTACTAAGAGATTGCAAAATTTTTGAAAATATAAAGTTATAAGCAGTAAGGTTAAGAAGCAACACTCAATGATAAATGTGATAAACAGATGCATTTTTTGTTATTGTTATTATCCATAACTAAAGCAGCATCAACTTAGGGAAAACTATGGCATTAAGGAAAAGATAACTGTTGACTTATGAACTGCTTGCATGATCTGCACTGTTGTTTGCAACCTGGAATAGAAAAATAAATTTTGTGCACAACAGTTACCATGAGGTACACATGATAATTTCTTCAAATTTCCTGCACTTACTTTAAGACATTACTTAGGAGGTATGATGGGTTGAGCGCATGCTATTTAAGCTAGCAACCTGTGTTCCATTCTTAACCAAGACACACCAAAGACTTAAAAAACAGCATTTGCCAGCTGTCCAGTCTTTGGTCAACATCAAAAGGTGGTTCCAAGGGAAAAGTTCCCACGTAGTACCACCATTAAAGATTTCATTTGCTATCAACGTAGCATTCACTATAAAAGTAGCCATTTAGCCTCCAGATCATAGCATAAAGAGATAAGTGCTCGTGGACCACTCATGATGCTCCATAGGGAGTACAAAGCAAGTATATATAATAAAACTGAGCTAAAAGATCTCCAAACCGTCCAACATTTCCAACCATTATGCAACCCATTTATTCATTCATATAGTGTGGATCCTAAACTATCCAAATCCAAAATGCAGTTAAACCAGGTAATTGGATTCGGTTTAGATCTTCCAAACATTAGCAGTAGACTTGCTTCAACCACATTGAAACTTAATGCACATGAACAGACATTTTTTCAGTCTACTCACATGTGTTTTTCTCTTGCACCATGTGGAAACACAACACTATTGTGCATATACTGACAACTAACATTTTCCAGTCCACAGCGTGAGTTTTTTTTGAGATACTAACATGTGTAGCAATTTCTGCAGTTGCTTGACCGGCCATATGCGTTTGTCAGTTGTTGAGTGCATTGGTTCCTGCATGTTTTAAAATCAGTTGTAGTTGCTTTGTTAACACGCCAGGTGACAAAATGTCTGGAAGGACGAAAACTGTGAATGAGCAGTTGCCTTTGGTGCAGAAATGGCTTGAAAAATCTTAGCATAACTTGCAACATCAGCCTCTTCAAAGAGATATTTTTCCAGTGCAGAATTAACTGCCACCAAGTTGTGATCACAGTTAACATGCAGACATTTGGAAAACCTTAATGTATTGCACTATACAGCTGCATGCCGTGTAGAACAAGACATAAAATTTGCGTTAATCAATCATAGATGAATTAGCAATTGGGTTTTTGAACACTCTGCAGAACAATAGAGCAGCGTTTTTATGAGCGAATATTGCCAAATACATATTGGCAGAATTTTGCCAATGTGATACATCAGCAACATGGCCATATCAAGCGATATACATTGGCATTAAGGAAAATGCGTTGTGTGGCCTCCTTGGTTTTTGAGTAGATGACCTTTTCTTTAGTGATAGTACTGTATTATGTAACGTCTTCACTCCCACACGCAATGTGCTACACTTAAGCATACATCGCAGTAACAAGGAATACACAAATACATAAATGAATACAAGGATATATATGTGGTGGTAGTAGAGGATACGCTTGATGGCACTAATACATTTACTTTGATGAAACACGATGAAGCATAAACGATGAATGAATGATGTCATCGTAATTATTGTAATTTATGCTGCGATGACTTTCCAAGAACACCAATGTGTAAAATGCAAGGGGAGAGTGAAAGGCTTCAAAAGACCAAGGGTCATTTAGGCTACAGACCTCCCAAGGACGAAGCAACTTATAGGGTAAATGGAACAGTTTATAGCAGTAAATCATTTGCTCTGAGTATAAAGGAAATATGGCTTATTGGAGCAAAATGCATTGCTGGCAAGGTCAAGCCACCAGAAGAAAATGGTTTAACGTTGTCACATTGAAGATTTGCTGTTTTCACATATTTAAAATATTGGTGAAAGCTAGAGAGGAAATGTGTCAAAAGTTATAAACCACTGCACTGTGCAGCACTGCAATGTTCTCAGGTACAATGCATTGCAGGAAAAAAACAGAATAGGATTCGGTATACTGGATTTGGTTTATCTATTCTAGAATAATTTTGGAATAGTAAACTATTCTGAAATGCCTATCCCTACTCTTCTCCAGTAAATTGGACTGTAAGCAGGAAACAATGATATATTACACATAACTATATAATGGTCATCACAGGATGTGCAAGGCATACAGCCACAAGAAACTTTGAAAAGCACATGTTGTTAGTGAAATATGCACAGTCATTAACATGGCAAGACTCAACAGAATCTGTAAGACTTTACAATGCAAAAAGTCAGTTGGTAACCTATGCAGTGTTTGTAAAATCTAGTACCTACAACATAAAATCCATACAAAATGATAATGCATACTCTTTCAAGGTATGTGCATAAGGTAGCTAGAATGTTTGTCTATAATATATGCAAGCAGGTGTGTTTATGTGTGTTTAAGTGTAGGTAAGTTGTAGGCCTGAACAACATTGCTTTACAGAAAGAAGATAGGCTTAGGCTTGAATGGAGAGTGGAAAAGTTTGCATTGGGAAGTACTTTTGCATGCTATGATAGTGTTTTTAAAATGAAACATAATTTTGTCCAGCAAAAAAATCTAACAACTTCGCTCTTCTTCACCACTGCTCAGTCATATATCTGCATGCTCGGCACTCACTACATTTAGCCACTTGCACCAATCGCAGGGCGTTCTTATGAAGGTACTCTACAAGCTAACCTCATAGTGCTGTACAACTAGACACTGCCTTAATCAACAGCATTGCATAAAGATTAATGTCACCCTTTACCAAAGAGTCTTACCAACAAGCTACCTAATACTACTGTATACTAGTAGTTACTGATGAACCCACGAATAATGAAGTGGTAGTGTTCTGGAGACTAAAGCAAACAGAGCATTAGCCTAGTTACTGTATTGCTTCAAGTCTAAACATCTGTGACCTACACTACAGTAGTACTGTTTTATAATAGCAATATTTCTACTCACAAAAGTTTAAGGCATGCATGATAAATCATGCCTCAACATAAAGAAGATCACCAGCAAATATTTAAATTGAACTAACTATTAAACACTATACCATTATAAAAAGGCAGTGGCTATAGATATGCCTGTGGATCTTGAAATTTAAAAACTTATTCATACACCACCTGTGACGTAACAGTAACACACGACGAGAGTACAGCAGGCTTGATAGAAACAAAGTAAACATAAAAGATAATCCTTAAATCTAACCTTAACCTAATCCTAACCATAAGCTAAGGCTAACCTAACCCTAAGCTAACCCTAACCTAACGCTAACCTAACCTAATGCTAACCTAACACTAATGCGTAAAGGTAACACGTAAAAGCCTGAAAAAAAGTTAAAAAAAAGTAAAGTCAGCAAGGTGAGAGTCGAACTGAAAACTATTGGCATAGCAGCCATAACGCATAACCGCTACACCACGAGACCCACGCTGTTTGAATGACAAACTGACCCTTTTATTTGAAATGTGTTAGGCCAGGCGTATCCGTAATCACTTCCTATAAAAAAACACTACTTAATGCAAGTGATAACAAAGTTGAACTGAGTGCAAGTAATCCTGTTACAATCTTAGATTGCTCCAATGTCGTCATGATTACCATCTATGGCATCATGATCATAAGGCCTAAAACAAAAAGCCAGTTTCAAAGAATGAAAAGTAGCCTAGTCTAGTATTGCACCCTAATAACTCAACTGAAACAGTTGGCTCAAACTATCATATACTTTACAAGGCCACTGACAGTCTAATTTTGAAGTATAACAAACAAGGAAACATTTAAAGACAAAAGAACACGTAATAAAAAGTTTAACAATATCAATAAAACATCAACAATCTCAAAAATGAATGCAAGTGGTAGGCTACAGTAGATGTCACTCAGGCACGTCATTTTCGTAAACAAATATACAAATAAAGCTCATCTTTCCACAAAATCCACAATTTCAAAACAAATATGAATAACAACGGTAAAATTTTTTTGAAATCAATTGCAAAATTGCAAAAAATCAGCCTGAAAAAATACTCAGCAGCCCTTGTAATTCAAGCAGAGTGTCGTAGCAACGAAATTGAACGGTAATCGCACAGAACGTGTTTCGGATCACTTGTCACCACTACTTCCGCAGAAGTGAAAGAAGGTTTCTCCAAAATTGAAACGAGTATATAAAGTGCACTGTGCACTAGTTGTTGTAAGGCAATCAAATGTTCTAGGTTTGCTGCAACTCTCGAAGAACCGGTGTCAAGTGAAAATTGTGACTTGCTAAATTTCTGACTTCACACCATGTGCGCATGCACAGAGTAATATTCTACATATCAAACACGCTGAGAAAAGTGAAAATTAGGGTTTAGGGTAAGGTTGCCAGACGTCCTTGAGCGCCAAGAATTGTCCTTGAATTTGCTGTCAACACTTGCTATGTCCTTGATCCTTGAAAAACATCTTGTTGTCCTTGAATATCTTCCAGCGTCCTTGAAAATTCTTGAATAGTTTTAAACTGTCCATGTTTGAACTATTGATGACATTGAACATTCAAGAATCAAGAATAAGCAATTTAGATGAAAAGAACAATGTGTAGATAAAAGTATTCAAGAATAATTGTGTTGTCTGAATACGTTTTGTTTAGCTTTCAATTTCGTACATGGTTAGCTCAGCCTGATTTGCCCATATATGCAAGCTTGCTGAAAGGGTTACAGTAGCCATGGGCGTCTGCAGAAATTTTTCCAGGGGGGGAACGTCAACATTTTGCTTATCATTTTCAGGTTGCTGACGTTGCAATGCAAATGGACGTTCACAAAACGCTTTTCTGTTTCTACGCCACAAAGAAAATTCCCCGTGAAACCACGTGCCCCCTTCGCATCTATTTTGACAGCTTTTTCAAGTGGAGCTGTAGGCTATACGAGTTTGCCACAAACGTGTACTTTCTATCATCTGTTACAACTTTTGTTGAATTGGCACATAAATGTCGTTATCAAATCATTGTGAACTCCACACAAATGAGTCTGAAATAGACTTGAACTATCAACAACTACGTTTGCGGTTCTCTCATTAGATCTGTGCTGGTTGAACAGAACTCACTTCTGAAATCTTTTGTCCGAATTGTTTTCTACTCTTCGGCTGTCAAAAATACTTTTTCTTTTCATGAACTGTCTAATATCCATTTTTGCGAGCACTTTCTACAAATAAGTCATATTTTAAGAACAATCAACGCCCAGATCAACATTAGCAGTAAAAAAACAAGAAAGTTAGATACTCTGGCAAAACTGCTTCATTGTATCGTAACACGACTATCGGACAACTTAAGAACTTACTAAAATTAGAACACCAGGCAGGCGTAAAAACTGAGCAGATAAATTATGAAAACTCGCCAGTGCGGTGAATATAGCTTTGCACTTAGTTCTGACTAAGCCTTTCAGACATATTCCCAGAAGACTTTCACAGAGGTATTTCTAACGAGCCACGTAGTTTTATACTGTGTGAAAAGAAGCTGCATAAGCGTAGCTTAATTGAGCTATTCACTCAGGCACATTGGTCACACTCACAATCTCACTCTATGATGGATTTTTGAAACTTGTGGAAGCGGAAGCATTGCTACACATTCACCCCTGCTTCTTTTCACACAGTAGACTATAAAACAATGCGTCTTGACGTCACTGGTGTAGGTGGTGGGTGTGCAGGAGGTGCAATCGCACCCCATAAAGTTTTGATTTGGAAAAAATTTGGGCAAATCTTTGAAAACTTTCACAAAATTTCTGAAAATCTGAGCAAAACCTTGAAAATCTGGGCAAATATGGCGCCCAAAAAAACAGGAAAAGATTTTTTTGGAGGTCACTTTTTCTTATGGAGCTTTTTTCGGGCAAGTTTTCAAAAATTCGGGCAAAAATTCTTTGCACCCCCAAAAATTTGCTTGCTCCTACACCATTGCTTATCGTTATCGGCAGTCACTGTGTCGCTGCATCACCTGCCAAAGATGTCTGCGGTCAAGAATCACATGCAGAAAAACGCATTAATTATCACAACTTGAAGTGAACCTTTGAAGATTCGTTGCCATGTTATTTTTACGCAAATAAGCGAAAGAGTAGAGCGAAGCGCTCGCAAGTTTCGCAACGTGAATCTGCAGGTGAAGGAGTAGACATGAGTGAACTGCAAGCTCATCACTGCATCACACCAGAACAGTGAAGCTGCGGCTTTTGTGCAGTGTGAGTGCCATACCGGTAAATAAAGTGTTGTTGCAAGAATTAAATCGATTAATCGGAATCGAGATGCTGACTTCAGATTTTCTAATATTTTTTGGTTCTTGAACCCAATTCCCAGGGGGGTACAAACCCGTTTTGGCCCTCTGCAGACACCCATGAAAGTAGTTATTTTTATCTCTTGAATATCTCTTGAAACCGTATCGTTTGAAAAACAATACAGGTTGTCCATAAAGTCTCTTTACAATTTAAAAAAATTATTAAAAAGTGAAATGATGAGATATCGCAATGAGGTTTGTTTTATGTTAATCAGTATTTCATAAAGTTTTTATGGACACATTAAATACACTTCTAAACATTTAATTAACATTTAATTAAAAATAATTAAAAATATCAGTACTTTATTTAATACACTTCTATATGGGCACCATTAGTTGCACGAAGCACATCTAAACGGTACTCAATTTCCGAATTGACGGTGATGGTGGGTCTCGAATTGAAGGACGTGATGGTGGGTCTCTTCCATACTTACTTCTGTAGTTTCGCTGGGTCTGAACATCTGATTTTGTCTCAATGAACCAGGATACACATTGCGCTTTTTCTTGAGCAGTAGTCATTTTATGGGGGTTCGATTCATATAACTCAATCATTAAACATAAGAAATTTTAATTAAGAAATTTTGTCTGAAACAATAAATTTTAATGTCAATAAAAACTTTATGAAATATTGATTAACATAAAACAAACCTCATTGCGATATCTCATCATTTCATTTTTAATAATTTTTTTAAATTGTAAAGAGTCTTTATGGACACCCTGTATATCCTTGAAAACATTTCAAGTGATCTGGCAACCCTAGCTTAGGGTTCAGATAAGTGCGTCGGGTTAGGGTGTGGGTTAGGGTTAGAAAAAGAGATATACCTGAGGCCTAACATTAAGTCCAATATTTTTCAACAGTTATAGTTATTCCCGTACTGTAGCCTGTTGTTGGCATTTAACATCTAACCCAAATGGTTTAATTTACACAACACACATAAAAAAATAACAGCCAAACTTTGTTTCTTTACTCTGATAAGCAAAATAACTGACAAACAACAATAGGTCAGAAATTTCGGTTGATAACGGCCTGATGATCTTTGTTTTCATGAATTTGCAATGACTCGGACTTGCACTTATGTTTTCAAGTAATTCGTATTCACAAAGTTAAAGAAGTTTAATCAAAAAGGAAATTTTATAATATAAAATCGATTTCACGTAACGCTATGCATCCTCAGTCCTGAAATCTGCAAGCAATGCTTATGTTTGAAAATTTGAAAAGCGAAAGCAAGAGCATAGAAAGCAAAGAAACTCAAAACCAAAATAAATACAATAAAAAACTCAAGATCAAAATGAATTTTCTGTATTTTCTTGTGATCCCTCTATCACCTCCAACATAATTATAAAAATAATAATAATAATTCATGCATTTATAAAGCGCCGAAATCCGACATGTCGCTCTAAGGCGCTGAACAATGATGTTGCGAAAGTGACATGCAAAGCGAATTCAAAATACGTTAAAATACACCAAAAACATACTGAACGACAATTTTGAGGAAAGGCAGAATTAACAAAGTGAGTTTTGAGCAGTCTTTTGAACGAGGAGAGGTTGTCAGCATCTCGCACTTCCTGCGGCAGGTCGTTCCATAGGATTGCGGTTTCTAGGTTGAACAACCTGTTGCCGTAAGTGGCTGTGCGGCAGGCTGGAACATAGAGAAGGTTTTTGCTTTCAGAACGCAATGAGTGTGTGGGGCGGTAAGGACAGATCAACTCTTGAACATATAGGGGGTCAACGCCACGCAAAGCTCGACATACAATGCATAAAAGTTTGAAACTTGGCCTAAACACAACGGGAAGCCAGTGAAGAGATTGGATGACGTCGAAATGTGGTCAAATTTCTTAATACGACAGATCAAACGTGCGGCAGTGTTTTGAACGCGTTGTAGTCGTAACATGTGCGTTTGTGACAGACCGTTTAGTAAAGAGTTGCAATAGTCAAGGCTGGATGTTACCAATGCAACAACAAGCATCTCAAAGGCTTTTTTGGAGAGAAACTGTCGTATCCGTCCAATATTTCTAATGTAGAAGTTACAGGAGCTAATAATGTAGTCAATATGTTTAGCAAACGACAATGCACTGTCAAAAATTACACCCAGAGACCGTATGTGAGAAGATATGTTTATGTTTCGCAAGTGCCAAGGCAAAGACGGTGTCATTTTCTCTTTCGAAGCAAATATGATGAACTCCGTTTTTTCAGAATTTAGTTTGAGCATATTGCATCGAATCCGTGACTTCAGCTCGTCAATACATTCGTTTATGGAACTCAATTTTGCTGCTAGGTCTTCACTGCCCTCCGCTGCGCAGTAAAGTTGGATGTCGTCAGCATAGCAATGGTGCAACACATTATGTCTACGACATATTTCCCCTATTGATTTGGTGTACATAGAATATAGAAGCGTACCCAGTACTGAGTATTGGGGTACTCAGCAAACCACAGGAAGAGTTTTAGAGACATCTTTCCCTACACAGAAACACTGACTCCGATCCTGCAGGTGCAAGCCAAACCATTTAAGAGCTCGGCCTGAAATACCGAAGGCAAATTCAAGGCGCTGCAGGAGTATATCATGATCAATCACATCAAAGGCAGCAGATTGGTCCAACATCACCAAGGCCACAATGGAGCCCTTATCTAGGGCTGACGTTATATCGTGGAAGAAGATGTGTGCAAGCCTATAGAAGATAAGTGCAAGCCAAACATGTAAAAACTGATTATATAGCCTGCAACTACTTGTGGTAAAACGACAACCATCGAATCTTTCTTCTCAGATGACAAAGACATTCGGAGACAACTACAATATCAATATTGTGCAGCAAACAAGTTGTGAGATTATTTTTACCAATGTTCAAATCCAGTAAAAATCTACCTATTGTTTCCTTCTGCACGTCCATGTATGCGTCACAATTATGGTGTGATTTCAGGAAGTCATGCCTGCAGAAATTGCGTGTGGCCTATAGTTTTGGGTGCCGGGCAGAGATGAGCGGACTGTAAAATTTTTCAGTCCAAGTCCAGTCCTGATCCGATAAAATTGAATCCGATCCAGTCCTGATCTGCAAAATTTTTGAAAATTATCAGTCCGATCCAGTCCTGTCCGCCAATGTAAAATCAGGCATTTTTATTTTGCCTCATGAGGCAAAAGAACTACTCGAGCTATTTTGCCTTTAGCCAATTACGATTGGTTGAAAGCAAAATACTTCCAGCAGTGCCTTTGTCTCATGAAGCAAAATAGACACAGCCTTTTGGCATTTCCAAATTTTAACAAGAAAGTGTCCATTAGGCATCAGAGGCAAAAGCACTGCTGGAGTTATTTTGCCGTTAGCAGAGTCCAATTGCTTGGATTGGTCAAGTGACAACGATGATACACTTCGATTAGCGTAAGGTTCTTGTTACATGACCTAAACCCTGAACCTAAACCCAAAACTTGAACCTAAACCCAAAATTCAAGCATAAACCCAAAACCCAAACCAAAAGGTTGAACTTAAAACCTAAACCCTGTAACGGTGTGCAGCGACTTATGTCCCGGTCTTGTTTAATGGCTTCAATCTGTGTTCATCCGGTTACTAGTTATCTTAATGTGTGCAGATCTCTAGGTTCAAAGGAGGTTGATTTACTTGATGCTACCTTAGAGCCTAACATTAATTGACACTAGCATCAGTAAACAGTGTACAGACACCGCAGTATACCTGCCAGCTACGTTTCCCGTGGCTTCCTAGTGTAGGCCAGCAGGTTCTTGACCTTCTTTGCCTGTTTGCACAATACCGCACCAAGATCCCCCGAGCGGATTGACCTGCTTCCGTTCCCTGGTATATCGTCCCTTGTGGTTGTCGAGTGGGTCGGCAACGGTCTTTGACGGTTTGCGCAATCTCGTGCCAAGATGAATTGTTTTTCTATTTCGCCTCGCATAACGTGCAGTAAAAACTACAACCCAGTCTAATTTCGAGTTAGTAACGTTTCGGCTCTCCTCGTGTATAAACTAAATTCTGCTAACTGAGTCTGAGTATTTTTCTGATCACCGAAAAAAACAAAGATCTAAGCTGTGGATTTCACAATAATTGAAACCGTGTTTGACGATCAATCGCCGTTGAAGTTTGATGCCTGTGTTGGATTTTGTGACAGCAAAGTTTGCCCTGATTGATTGCCTCCGTTTGCGATTGCTGTAGGGAATAAGAGACTACAGCCCCGTGGTGCGCGGAGTTCGTAAGGGTCAGGTTTAGGCGAAAGTTCGTCAGGCGTGCGTTTCTCCAACTTCTGGGGACTAGCTCATCCACGGCTCACATCTAAGGCTAGCTGCCGCAACAAACCCTAAACCTAAAAGTAAATTCTAAACCGACACATAAACATACACCCTAAACGTAAACCCTAAACGTTTTGAAAAAGTACATTAAAAGCCCTCCTATCAAAGGTGGAACCTCTACAAGCTAAGCCAAAGGAAATGGTGACCACAGAAGCAACGAACAATCGCACAGCAGACATAGACACTAACCACTCAACTATGTTCACGTTGCTAATAAAACTCAACGTTATGTGTGAACAACGGTGGATACAGTCCGAATTGCAAAATAGTCCCAGCAGAGTTTTTGCATTTGATGGCAAAATATACACTTCCATTTAGCAAACCTGTGAAATCGGGTCACAACTAAAATTTTGATATTTTCGGAATAATCACACTAAAGCAACAAAATTTCCTCAGTCCGATCCAGTCCTGATCCGCCAATTTTCAAAAAAATTGCAGTCCGATCCAGTCCTGATCCGACCAAAATTGGCTTCAGTCCTGATCCAGTCCTATCCAGTCCTGATCCATGCTCATCTCTAGTGCAGGGTTCTGTACAACCTGCTGTGGCGTGCGAGTGTTAGCAGTCACAGTCCCGTCGCCACGGGCGGGATTTGGTGGACTTAGCCCCCCGAAGCAATGCACCAAGCCAACCCAAATTGAAATATGATGCATTATGAATTAGTGGAGTTTTGTCAATTTTTATAATGTCAAGCCCCCCTGCACAAACCAGAAGCCCCCATTTGAAGACTTTCTGGCGACGGTTCTGAGTATATCAAATTCAATGCAACATTCCTACCTTTGAGGCCTTATTGAGAAAAATGGTTATGAATAATCAGTTTATCGTAAAAACATGGAAATTATCAAAAACTTCAAAATAAAAAAACATGACAATAAAAAATAGCAAATCTGGGAAATATGTATAGAGCCATAAAATCAGCAGGAAGGCACTTCACCATTTCACTGCTAGTCAGATACCACGATCTCGACCTACGCTCATTCTGCTACACTGTAGCAGGTTGTCAAACTCTTTTTCACTGAGGGCCATATCAGCATTATCTTTGCCCTCAAAGGGCCAATTGTAACTGTTAAGACAGTGTAAATGTGGTTTTTGTCTGCATGACCGCAAAAACCTGCAAGCATAGTGAATACATTGCTGCACATACAAACTAGCGTGTGTATGTAACTAAATAATGTTTATTTTGTTTTATCGCAGACTCGTGGTCCATATCACAAGCACAATCGAATAATATAAGAGTACAAAAATGCGTTGCCATAGCGAAGAGCACATTACAGAATATGTGTTAGCACACAATCAACACTGAATGGAGCAAAGCAATTTAAAAACACCCCAACTACAATGCCCTTTACTCATCATCATACAGGGATTCGGCAGTGGGATAGAAATGAAAGCATTCTAACATCAAATTTTGGGGTAAACAGCTAAGAGAAAAAGAATAAAGAACAAAATGAATCGGATGGGGGTGCACATTGGTGCACAGAAGCATGCAAATTGTTTCGATCAAGTTTTTTAGGTTCACGTTTTCTTTCACAATCAACTACGTTTAATGCGTAACCAGCATCTCTGTGACGTAATAATTGGTATGTTGCACTGAAAGGAGCCTGAAAACTGAATAATTTTCTAAAGAAAGAGAGTAGTTAGGTCAGCAAGATGACTAAATTGGTTATAACATGGCAAAGACCATCATTCGCCTTTATACACAAGTATAAACCACCACTGTTCCAAAAAAGCTAAGTAGCCTGAGGCTTAAAATTTAAGCTTCCCGGGCCACATTTGGCCCGCGGGCCACCAGTTTGACACATGTGTGCTGCAGCATGCTGCAGCCCAACAATGCCTGTCGAAGCATCTCCTAATACTTCCTCTCTGTCAGAGAAAGAAAAAATCTTCAATACGAAGGCAACGGTAAGACAAAAAAGCAAGCCGAAGTTGCTACAGCGCTTTATTAGCCCTGTGCACTTCGTGGTTGCCACGGAAAACACATCCAACCCACGGTCCCAACTGTTTCACAAGTAATGACAAAAAATAAAATTTTCCCGCTGACGCATAGCCTGACATTTGCCAACTATGCTATTTATGTAGCCATACATGCATACATAGGCTATGCAAAGAAGGCAGAAAAAATAGGAAAAGTAATGATTGAGAAGGGTGGCGAATAAGCATAGAAAGCAAGACCCATAATCGAGAATGAAAAACAAGACCCTTTTCAGTTTGTGAGTATTTGATTGTGATGTTCAGGATACTTTATTATTCCTTATAGCCTAGTTATAATAAGCACGATGTATCATTTTCTTTCATTTTATATTGCTGTAAGCAAATGTAAGGAGTGGAAAGAGGAAGCATTTGTATGGTCGGCCCCGGGCGACAGTTAGCATCACTACGCCACTGGAGCATGCAGTGGGATATTACCTCGCTAGTTCAAAGTGTAAACCTAATTCGTGTCAAAAAGTCTGAAACTCCAATAGGCCTAAATATTGTTTTCTTTGCGTCTACAGGGGAACCACGGGCAAAATTTTTAAAACATGTTTTGGACTGAGTGAGCAAGTTTGGATGGATGAAATAAGTTAAAATTTTGCTTTTCAAATTTCAAAGCAGTGTTTTTGTTTTTTAAATCTATAAATTTATCACCTCTTAATTCTAAATCTTTGGAGAATGCTAAATCAATTTCTCGTCGACTGAAGAGAAAAGAACTAGGAAAGGTGCAGGCAACGTTATACACAATGGCAAAGCTTTGTTAGTCAAAATATGCGAAATACGTGGCAAAGAAATTTGAGTGTCAATGCAGAATATTAGCTTATTGCCTAGCATTAAAATAAAAAGAATGCAGTGAAATAGGTGAGTGGCAGATAGAAAAATATTTTAAAAGATTGTGACTTCATTAGCAAGTGGTTTAAACGACGAAACACCTGGGGAAAACATCGAAGGAATGAAAGCAGCCTTTCCTGAGGTGTTACCACTTTGCTGTGCTGTTTTGATTAGTGCTGCTATACACACTCGCCTACATCAAGTGTGTTTGTTTAAAATAAAAAGAAATGATTCGCCTCTTCTCCACGTTCTCAAATGACATACGTCAATACTAAGTATCAGGCCAGAACATGGGAGCTTCATCAAGGCATCACGTCCTGTCCTTACGCAGAATGGTTAATAGTGTTTTTTAACGAACGAGACAATTTACAATTTTTTCTGAGTCAAAACAAATTTATTTAAGCATAGCAATGGTAAACACCTTTATCGTGGTATTTGGCAACATTCCAAATGTTTTTTGAAGCATTTTTCATAGAGTTAGCTTCAATTACCGTCAGAGAAATGTGAGGTCTCGAGTTTCGGTCTCGAACTTTCAGGTCTCGGCCTCGGTCTCGGCTTTTATGGTAAAGTCTCGGTCTCGACGTTTGAGCCAGGTCTCGGTCTCGGAGGTTACGGTCTCGACTACATCACTGGCAATTATCTGCTGGAAGCAGTTTCTTTGAATCATAATAAATATTCCAAATAATTTTAGGCAGCTGCCAGCTAGTTGTGCTTTGTCCTGGTGTTACCCAATGAAAAACGCCATAAAGAAGAGAAGGATATTTTTTGAGAAAGGTGTAAAAGTTTTCATCTTGAAAAACTGTTGAAACAGGTTTTTGGTCATTTAGCAGCAAACCAGCTAAAATGGCAATACTGCTAAAAAAATCTCCGCCTTGCTATTCCTCTTTCAGAGGTGTATGTGACGGTTTCGTTTCGATGCCTCCACTGATTAGTCTGATTACGTGCCGCGCAGAATTGCATTGCTTGATTACGTGCCGCGTGGAATTGCATTGCTTTGCTTGGTCGTTTGTATCGCACATCGATGTCAGATGGTTGCTAGTTTCGTACCAGGCGTTTGTTGTATTGCGCTGCAGATGTTGATGTGTTCTTAGTTGAATAAAGCCTAGTGAAAGGTTTCCTTCGTTGCTAGGTTCTGTTGTGACAGT